>Ga0228657_1000225_pt1 | contig 33403 bp, 23 predicted proteins | sample 70DmetaG_FD_182743 | JGI IMG/M metagenome (GOLD analysis project Ga0228657, IMG submission 182743) | Seawater microbial communities from Monterey Bay, California, United States - 70D | ecosystem: Environmental > Aquatic > Marine > Coastal | place: USA: California | collected 2016-10-07 | reverse complement strand
GAGTATGAGCAGTTAAAAAAGAGTAATGATCGTAGTTGTACAAGTTCAACCTCACAATCTCTACACACTAATACAATACAATCATTGTCATCTATATCTTCATTTAGTTTCAATACATATGAATTATCCAGAATTACTTCAAAAGAACAGTTAGATGATTTATATAGCAAATATTTACAATATGTAAATAGTCATAGCTATTTTAGTGAGTTAAGAGACATCATTCCACTAACAATGTCACTACCAAAGTCATACTATGGAACAAGTAGCTATGAAAAATGGATTAAAGTGAGGTTCGCTTTAAAAAATTCGTGTCCGGACGATAACCGTAATTTATTATTACCACTATGGTTGAAATTTAGTTCTCAGAGTGAAACATTCGATTACAATTCTATATCCTCGATGGTTCATGATTGGGATAAAAAAGGACGAGATGGGAATGGTAAGCTTATAACATATAAATCAATTAGATGGTGGGTAAAGGAGGATAATAAGATCGCATATGATGAGATAATTACAAATTCTACAAAGACACAGTTAAATAAAGTCATTGAAGATGCATCAGCAGATAAAAAAGGATGTGGTGAAGCAGAAATAACCAAACTATTACATTTACTAAAAGGTAGTAATTTTGTGTGTGCGAGCTTCGCTCATACCATATGGTATCAAATAATAAATGGCCGGTATGTAGAAAATGATGGAGGTGTAACCTTAATAAATTATATTATGCAGGGGTTTCGCACTTTGATAAATAGCGAGATGTCCGAAAGACAATCAAGAAGTGTCGATAACACGAATGAAAAGAAAAAATCAGAGCTCGAGACAATTAGAGCCATATACAATAAATTAGGACGTGAACAAGAAGCAAGGCGAATAATGCAAACAGCAAAACATTTATTCTATGAACCGGAGTTACTCAATAAATTAGACTCAAATCCCGAACTACTATGCTTTAATAATGGCGTATTTGACTTTAGTGATGGTCGTTTCCGAGAGGCCCGTCCAGATGATTATTTATCAAAGTGTACGAATATAGACTATATCGAATTGGATGAGACACATAACCCGGTTATTGCTGAGATCGAAACATTTCTTAGGTCAATTATTCCAGAAGAAGAATTATATGAATATATGTTAGATTTTCTGGCATCTACATTGAATGGAACTTCTGGAGGGAAAAACCAGAAGTTCAATATGTGGATAGGTGGCGGAGCAAATGGTAAGTCGGCATTAATATCTTTACTTACCAAGGTATTAGGGGACTATGCTACAACTATTAGCACAACAATAATTACAGAGAAGAGAACACAAATAGGCGGTCATTGTGGGGAATTATTGGATGTGAAAGGAAGCCGATTTGTTGTTATCAATGAGCCACAAAAAAAAGAAAAAATTAACGAAGGAATAATGAAACAATTAACAAGTAACAGTGATAAAATTACAGCAAGAGCAATGTATAAGATACACGAAACTTTTGTACCACAATGTAGTTGGGTCCTTGCCGCTAACATATTAATGGAAGTTGACAGTATGGACCATGGAACGTGGCGTCGTATCGACGTCGTGCCATTCAAATCATTATTTACTGCAAATCCTGTTAAAGATGACCCAATAAACCCGTATCAATATTATGCTGATCCGGATGTACCAAAAAAATTCGATTCTTGGAAGGAGGTATTTGCTTCTATGCTTATAAAACGTGTAATGAAGACAAGCGGAATAGTAATTCCGTGTAGTATTGTTCGTCAGGCAAGTGATAGTTACAAACATTCACAGGATCTATTTTCACAATTTGTGGCAGAAAGAATCACTGATGAAAAAGGTTCTACAATAACTACAACACAATTGAAAAATGAATACGCTATATGGTACCAAACAAATGGTAATGCGGCAAAGGTTCCATCTGGTAGTGAATTGTTTTCAAAAATGGATAAAATATATCCTCGAAAGAATTCTAGAAAATGGGTGAATATCAAATTCATAGATAACAATGAAGATGATAATCCTGATGATGATTACTAATTTGACATTGAATATAGACCATTTATCGATCATACGGAGTCATTGTTATAATAGACCATATGTAAGAAAATAATGTAGATACATGTTTTTCAATTGAATGTATAAAAAATGGAAACAATACAAGTAATATTAAGAAAAATATTTTTTTTCCTACATTATTTTTATCCCATGGAACCAAGATAAAATACGCATATAATAAAAACAATATATAATATACATAATACAAAACGGTCTGAACATTATTTATTAATTCATGATAAGGTTGTAATAGAATAGTTTCTTGATCTCCTTTTGTTAATTTATTCATGATGTCGTTTTCTTGGGCGTTCAATGTATTGTTTTCTGAAATAATCATATTGTATGTTGTTTTATTAGTTTGTAATGCATCTTTTTTTATGTTAACATGCTTACTATTTGAATAGCCAAGTCGTGTTGTCCCATGGACTATGTCATCAACATAATCGCTATTTATATTATTAAGTATATTAATTTCACGTTTCAATATCGATATTTGTTTTTTCAATTTGTTAATTTTTTCGTGTAATACTGCTATTTCTGAATTTAATGTTATTATTTTTGATTTCAAATCAGCTATTTTACGATGCTTTACATCGTATAATTTAACTAACCCGTTAATTATGTATTTTGTATTTTTGATATCTCTTATAAGTTGTTTTATTTTGTTTTGATATTCTCTTACCTTGTTCTGTTCTCTTTCGATATTTTGTTTTAGATTAGTAATCTGGTCCATTTTATACAGCTATATTATATATATATATTTTTGGTATAGTATATAGCATGCTCCCATATGTACAACCAAAAAGGTATTATAAGTAATGGTATTAACACAATCAACATACTAAATAAGCTTCTTTTGAAGCGCAATGTAAAGTAGAAATATACTAATATAAACCATAGTATAAAAAAAACTATTAGTAGTAAATAATTTAATACTTGAAACCAAGCTATTCGTTGATTTTCATAGAATGTGTTCCTATTGTCACTAATATAATTATTATCCATTTTATTTGTTGATTTTTCTAATTGATTATTTTGCTTCACCAATGATTTGTAACTGAACTGTTTTCTTTCATTATCAATATTAGAAAACCATTTTGTATTATATAAACTTTGTATAAATGTACTAAAAGATGTTCCCAGAACATCTTCGTTTATACCTTTACTTATTAATGCTTGGCGATAAGTGAATTCTAATCTATCTTTATTGTCTTCTAATGTTGCTATCTCATTCTCCATATCTTTTTTTTCTTCTTCAAGTTTATTTATTCTGTCTGTAAGAGTAGATATCTCATTATCTAATTTTCGGTGTTCTCGTAAATGATGGTTCTTTAATTGTATGTTTTCAGATCGGGTGCGATTAAGTCTAATCACCGCATTGGCAGATTGCTGTCTTGCACGTATTAATCGTTCATTTTCACTACGCAGTTTATTTAACTCTGCTGCTGTATTATTTATTCTCTTTTGTATTTGATTGATACGCCTACCTACCTTTGCTGTTATGCCACGAGTTCTTCTGCCTCTTCTAAATCCCTCTATAGTTTTATCATTATTATTCCCTTGTAAGATAGCCATGTAATAATATTTAAGTTATAATATTATTATATTTTTATACTTTACCAAAGTTCTCCATTTCTTGTCTCCCAATAGCTAAATATTTATGAACGAAAGATTCAGTTAATTCTTTCGAGACATCGTCACTCTTTGTAACACACACATTCGTTTTATTATCATATTCTAAACCTTCACCGCAACATTTTGAACCAACACAGACCATGTTTGCTACATCATAATTTATATTATTTACTTTATTAGTACTACCGCCTCTTGATGATTCGTTTACACCTTTTGGTGGTTCTTTTATTAGTTCATCATAGTTTGCTTTCGTTCGAGAATTTATAATAATAATCTTATTGAAAGAATAGATGAAAGCAACAACTATGGAAATAGCACTAATGATATAATATACAAAACTTGGAATAATTGATAGATATACGTTCCCGATAATACATAAGTATATAATGACCAATGTAATAATTATCACAAACGCAATTTTATTGTATTCAACTTGCCTTGATTGTATTCCTTTTTTAAATAATATATCACGTCGTGACCCTGTTATTTTATTATCGATTTCATCTTTTCTTAACTGTAATTCATCCTTTTCTTCTTTTAGAATATCATAAACAGTATCTTGCATTGTTAGAACTTCTCCTGACGTTGTTAAATCTCTATCCATAGAACTATTTAATTCATCTAATTGTTTTTGTATATTCGAAGAAGCGGCATTTAATTCTGTTTCGTCTGTCATTTGTGATAAATTATTAACTGATTTTCGAAGTGATGCTAAAAGTTCTTGGTTTTCTGTATTATTCATTGTATATAAGTTAAATGAGATATTTTACTTCCTTTTCATAAAAATCATACCAATTAATAATGATACTCCCGCAATAGAAGCAAAAAATAAAACTTGTTCATTTTTTATAATCATACTATCTAATTCCTTCGTACGAACATTTTTTATATCCATAATAGGTTTGTGTCCTTGTTCTGACTTATATTTGTATTTTTTATCATGTTGTAATTTGTCTTGTAACCCGTCGTTATACTCATTGGTAATTTCCTTAATTTGATTTTGTATTTCTATATATGAGTCATTAATTTCATTAATATTATCTTGATATAATTGTATTTTTTTATTCAAAGGCTCTACTTGATGTTCTAAAATGACATCTTTTATTTTTGATTCTCCTTTTACTATATCATTTGTATATGTGTATTCTTTTGACCCTTGAAAGTATTCGGTATTCACTAATAAATTTGTATTCTTGCTTTTAGATGAATTAACTAAAACTTCATTTCTACTTTGTTCTTTATAGTATCGATTATCTGTATCTACGATATCATGGTGTTTTAATTTGTTTTTATTCAAAATATTTGTATTATATGGTGTTCGTGTGGAGTATGGTTGATTAATTATATCCCGTTTTAGATTAACAAATGTATCCAGGGGCTTTGAACCTAAATGGTTACCTACATAATCATTAATATTTGACATACTTTCAGTTTTATTTTTATTTTTTTCCCGTTTATTCTTCATTTGCTTGCTATTTTTGAATAATTGTTTCTTCATCTCTCGCTCTTCATCACTTAACGCATATAATAAAGCACTTCCTATCATGCGAATTTGAGAAATCTTTACACGATCAATGCCGTTAGACATCTGCATAATAATAATTCGGTATGTAGAGAATTTATCTGAAGCATTAGTCTGAAACTCTCTAATTACTTGTCCACTTGGAGTGGTATCATTTATTTGTTGATTATCAATTAATGACCATGTATCGTTTGTGCTGTCTATATTTTTTCCTACTAACATAAATTTACGTGGAAAATTATTTGAATTACCAAATACAGGGGTCGCTAATGAATAACTCTGAATGTAAACTTCATATGGTAAAGAGATCTCTATCCACTCACCTTTCATTTCGAAAAATTGTTCGTCAGAACCAACATTTGTAAAAAATGTATTCTTTTCTAACCCACCACCTTGATAGTTAGATGGAAAAGATTTACTATACGGATGCTGTTTATACGCAGGATAATTTACTTTCATTTTATTGTAATCATTATTTTCTTTGTAGTTACATTCCCACGCAGTTTCGATATCATTATTAAATGCGTTATATGCCTTTGTTGATTCATTCGAATATGATGATGAGCGAATGACATAAGAACCATTTGGGTCAATTAATGGGGTACGATTAATACCTTGAATAAACTCATTGTCAGAAATAAAATCTGTATCATTCTGTAAAGGTATCACCTGAAATAGTGTATTGTTATTTTTATTGTTATCATTCATTACTTAATATTATATTATATTATATATATTATATATATATTGTGTATATATATATAGTATTTTACATGTTATATGTTGTTGTTTACCCATTTGAAACTAAAGATAAACACTCAATCATATAGTTATCGATTAAACTTGAAAAACATGTAATATAACAATGTCGTTCCTAAAATAGTTAACATCATATTTATATACATTGTACGTTCCAATTCACTTTCAATATCTTTGCCTATTCTATTATCATCATTCACTTCATTTGTATTTATTTTCATTTCATTTCGCATTTTTTGTAATTCAACATACTTATCTAACATCTCACTATAATTTCCTTCAAATGAAGGGTCAAGTAGTATATCTCCACTTACTTGATTAGATTTCAAAGTATTTATATTATCTTTAACTTTCGAATACGATTTTAATACATACTCTTTATCTATATCCTCAATACTACAACCATCCGAACCATCCGAACCATCCGTATTTACTTTGGAACAACGGACATACTCTGTATATTTACGATTGAAATCGTCAATAGAGTCTTTTAATCCTACGATATCAAGTGTATCCATTCCTTCAATTATTGGCATACCATTCATCTTATTCTTCTTAATATATTAGACTATTGAGAAATAAAAAAAATATAGCTTATTTGTTCGTTTTATAGATTAAAAAAATAATCAATCCAATACCTAAGGATAAGTTTGCGGTATTTAAAATAGTAAAATAAAATTTATCTAATGAGTCACTATATTTTTCTTGTGAACCACTGTGATTATTTTGTTTTTTTTGAATTCGTGTAGCATATTCTTTATTCTTACATAATTCACGATGAATACACGGTAATCCATTTCGAACACTATCATCCCCTTGCGCAATTCCTTCATTCGCTAAATTATCACAATTAATATTAAAATCAAAGTTTACAGTTTTTCCACTTTCTAATGTATATTTATTTTCATTTGCTTCATTTTTAATTACATTACATCTTTCATTTGAAGGCATCAAATCACTACTCATTGCACTTACATAAAAATAATCATTTGAATTAAATCCTACTATTGCTTGGTCTGCCATTATATATTTACAGAATATTTTTATTTTTATTTTTTTATATTAGGTCTAATTCACACATATGCGATAGTAGTCATGATTCATTGCAGTTTCACTCTTTCTATTGAATTTTATAATATCACCTGGTCGTAGGCATACAACTAATGCCTGTGGGTCAAACCTTGATATTTCTGGTAATTGTTTGTCGTTTCTTATATTGAATGTTTTTTTAAATTCAGTAACATCAGATTCGTTTAAAATATAACAGTTAGGAACATAATTATGTTTCATAATATTATATTGTAATCTTTTTATATTGTGAACTATAACCATGTATTCATTTTGTTCCCATATATATTTCAACTTGGAGTTAAGAGTGTCGTTAGGCTCATCGTTTATAATGATAATAAGTGTATCTCGTTGAGAAATTACATTTTCCATCTCAAATAATTCTTCAGTAAACTCATCTAAATGTTTTTTTGAAAACGTATTTACATTCGTATCAAAGAAATGGACGTATATTTTCTTATTATCACTTTCTCTTTTAACAATCATATCCATCTGATTGTTACTATTCATTACATCTACCATATTAATATTAAAATTCTTATATTCTGTAACATCGTAACCCATTTCTTCGATTTGATCTAATAAATTTATACGAGCATTGTAGAATCGTAGAGCGGTGTTTGTAGACATGTTTATATAAATAAAAAGGATACTTTTATCTTGTTATTTATTTAATAATCAATTTTTCATTATCTAATATGAAATACTTATATTTTTTTAATTATGATATTTGAACCACCATTGAAAGCATTATTGGCACTATCATCGTTAGTCTCATCAAGAGGCTTATTGTTAGTTTCGTCAATTGTCTTATTTACAGTGTGATTGAAAGTATTATTTTTCTCATTCAGATATTCTGTGGGTAATTTATTATCTTCTATTTTTCCCTGTTGTACATTGCCGCCACCTGTATCAATATTTATTACGGGTGCATATGTTATGTTATTTCCTCCAGATGGAGGGATATTAGTTTGTCTAAACGATTGTTCCGATTGTTCCGATTGATATGGTGTAATATCCATAACTGTAACAACCTGTATAGGGTCTTCATCTATTGGAGTGACCCCTACATCATTAGTTTTTGTACCATTCAACTCAATTGTTAGGAACTTTCCGTCGATATCTGTTACACTCCATACACGACCTCCCTGTTTGTCCTTTAAATAGGTGACATTATCTCCAATAGAATATTCATTCGCTCGTTGTTCAAGCATAGAAATATTGTCATTTGTAGTCGGTATATTCATTTGTGGAGACGCAATATCAAAAGTTCTTTGTTTCTCGGTAGAAGATTCTGGGGTCAATGAGACGGGACGATATGCTGGACTATCTAAATTTGTTTGTTTCTCGGTAGAAGATTCTGGGGTCAATGAGACGGGACGATATGCTGGACTATCTAAATTTGTTCGTTCTTCCAAATCTTTCCATAATTCTCGTTGAATGTCATCATAATCTGTGACAACAGTCACCGGATACATCCCGTCTTCTTTTCCGTGTAGTGTTTCTTCTTTTTCCAAAGATGTAATACTTGGTTGAGTTGGTGTTATATCTAATACATCGCGGGTACCCATATTTGTTGTCTTTTCGTTAATCATTTTTTGTAACTTATTTACGATCTCTTTATCGGTTGCCTTAGGCATATGCATCAAAGAATGTATGTTCTTTGAAAACGACATATTACTTATTTGATCTATCGTATCTTCTGTTATTATGCGCATTTGAATGTTAATAGTCTGTAACTCTTGTAATAACAATTTGAATGTATATGGAACACAAACAATGCTAAAATCTCTTCCGTATTTCGAAATTTGTTCTACTGCTATGGATTGACCGTTCAATGTTCCAACGTACTTCAATGGTCCATCAGCCATAGGACTCATCATAATATTTTTTTCTGGATTATAAACACTTATCATGCCTGTTTTATTACATATAGCAATGTAATACTTGTCACCTCTTTCCATCATAGATTCGTTCAAAAACGCAGAAGCACCGTGTGATATTATTGAATCACGTTCCATCTCTCCTATACGTAGTCCACCATCATTTGCTCGACCCGAAACCGCTTGACGGGTGAGCGCTGTTCTTGGTCCTTCGGCTCTATAATTTATTTTGTCCTTGACCATATGCTTTAATCTCATGTAATAGTTAGGACCCATAAAAATTTCGCTTTCAATTTGGGAACCATCCATGCCGTTATATAACACTTCATTTCCACTTGAATGGTAACCTAAATCACTTAACATATTGCCGAATATTTGAACCTTACTTCCTTTATTATTGAATGCGGTACAGTCTCCATAACCACCAAATAGAAGTCCTGCCTTACCAATTAAAGATTCTATCAAGTGTCCTATTGTCATACGGGAAGGGATAGCGTGCGGGTTAATAATCAAGTCAGGACGGAGACCATCTTTCGTGAATGGCATATCACATTCTTTAACTACCAATCCAACGGTACCTTTTTGTCCAGCACGTGACGCCATTTTGTCGCCAATTGCTGGGGTTCGTTGCTCAAGAACACGTACTTTAGCAATTCGTGTCCCTTCTTCATTATCAGTAATAAATGTTTTATCTACTATACCAAGTTGGCCTTTTTTTGTTGTTACAGATTCATCCAAGTATTTGTCACTGTCTTCTGAATCACGCGAGACCTTGCCTATCAATACAGTCTTGTCATTTATTTCAGTTCCTTGTTTTATCATACCGTGTTCGTCAAGATTACTGTAGTCATACCCTATCTTTAAACCAATTACATCATTTTGATTTTCAATATTGACGATTTTTTTTTGTGTAATATTATTTGACACTTTACTTTTTTCTTCATGGCTCTCATACGTAGAAAAATAACTTGTGCGAAATAACCCTCGTTTAATCGACCCTTCATTTACTAATATTGCATCTTCTACATTGTAACCAGTATAACACATAATAGCCACAATTACATTCTCGCCATAGGGGTTTTCTTCATTGTTAATAAATTCTAAATATCGGGACTTTACCAATGGTACTTGACCGTAGTTTAATAATACAGCTGTCTTATCCATTCGCATATTATAATTCGTATGATACAATGAACATGCCTGCTTGCTTTGTCCACAAGAAAATAAATTACGAGTAGCTGGGTTATTCTCTGGAAAATTTATTAAATTACACATCATACCAAAAATAAGCGATTCATGTATCTCCATATGTGTGTGATTTGACGCGTCGTGCAATTCATCACTACTCAAAGCAATTAATGAATGTTCTGTTTCATTAGTATCTATGTAGTCAATTATTGCTTTATTCATTTTGATCCTTTTTATATTTATTAATTCATCGCCATATTCTTTCTTTTCTTCTGGTGTAATTTCATAAAGGTCTTCCACGTTATAGAACTTATTTTCATTTGTATCTATTACATGTTTTTTATCATTTGTTCCTAATACAAAATCGTTCCAATGCAATTTATCTTCTTTTAATAGTTTCTGAAAAACCTTATTTTCAAATGACATTTTGGTTGTATCCTTATCTTTGTAAAAGATGGGTCTACAAACACGTCCTCCATCAGTACAAAAATAAACAGTATTTTCCTGTATATCAAACGTAATACTGGTGTATGTAGGTATTAGACCAAGACGTCGATGTAATTTCATTGTTTCTACCATTTCAAATGGATGGTCAATACATCCATACCAATGCCCATTAATAAATAATCGAGTACGCGTTGATACCCACAATGGCTTGTAATCATCTAAAGAATAAATACGGAATTCCTTATCTAAATAATTTATTAATTTTTCTCGTGAATAATGTTCTGTAACGTGTGTCATTATTGATAAATGTTTATGGATACCTATGTTACCTCCATCAGGGGTATCTATTGGGTCAAACATACCCCATTGTGTAGCATTTAATAAACGTGGTCCGACTATCTTTGTTGTAGGGTCTAATGGTAGACTGGTTTTACGCAAATGACTGAGCATAGAATTAAAAGAAAGTCTATTTAAATCTTGTAGAACACCTATCCTTTTTGTATGTGAATAAGCCCCCCAATCCCCCTTAAATGCTTTACGAAATCCATCCTCTAATAACCTTTCCCCAAATACTGAAGAATGTTGTTTTAAAACTAATTCATATAAGTCTTTTCCAAATGATCTAAAATTACGTGTAATGTTTTCTTCCAATTTTAAATGTATATTGCGTAGTTGGATTTTATAATACTCACTAAACAGTTCATTCATCAGCGTCCCTACCAGTTCAACTCTCTTAAACTTATAATTATCACGATCAGTCGCTTCTTCATTCCCATTATACACGAGCAACAATTTAAATACAATATGTCCTAAAAAATATGCTTTTTCGTTAAAATTACTCTCTCCTATGTGTGGTAAAAAATAATCGGATAGTATATTTATTACATAAGACATATCCCCTCTTTTTGTCAATAATCGTATATAATCGAATGCTTGTTGTTGAGTAAAAATATTCCCACTATCATATACAGATGGAATCAGTAACTCTTCTAATTGACTATGTTTTTCACGGTCAAGTAAACAATATTCGATAATCTCTTTATCACTTAATATACCCAATGCACGAAATACAATAAATAGTGGAACTGGTTTTCTTACATTTGGGATAGCTACAACTACATTTTTTTGTGTATAAGTACCGTTTGGTGCCTGTATTTTCACTGCTAATGTTCTTATTGGTTTTGACACATTCTCTGAAACAGACCTTATTTCTGCCGAATATAAAAAATGGTCGCTACTATCTTTGCGGATGTATAACATATTATTCCCGAATTTTTCTTGTGATACGACTGTTTTTTCCTTTCCATCAATAATGAAGTATCCACCTAAATCATTTTTACATTCACCCATGTTGAATCGGATATCTTTTGGTAGACTATTTAGTATACAACGGTCACTTTGTACCATAATTGGAAAACGCCCTAAATAAACATTATTTAAGGTCAGTGTTCGATGTTGTATTTTTCTACCGAATGTGTCTGTAGTTATAGATTGTGCTGTTAACTCCTTTATCATAATGCTTTGTTCGGTTGAAACTTCTTGAACCTGTTTCTTTTTACCTTTTTTTTTAGGTTCATTTCCTCCTGCCAAATCATTACCTGGAACATATTCGTCATTATCCAATATGTATATACCATCACCACCTACGATTTCCGCATCTTCGTCGTTTTCAATGATATCATTAAACTCTACATCTACATCATAATGTATTGTCATACCATATGTCATGTTTCGTAGTCGTGCTTCATTTGGAAACATGTAATGGGACTCATTATCATCGTATATAACCGGTTTTCCAAAATGAATTTTATTACATTCTTTACCACCTAAGTACATCAAACATTCTTGGCGATAAACTTCATTTTTCTCATCGTAATTTACTTGTAGTCTTATTGGGTTATTATCCTTAAATATTTGAAAGATGTCGTTATCAAAAAAACTGTTATACGATTCAATATGATGTCTTACTAAAGCATTGGTGTTATCTTCAAAATATTTTCTTATGATTTTCCATATTTCAGCATTATCCATTGATTTAAACAGTATATAATGTATATATATTGTTTATCTTTATCTTTCTCTTTTTGTTTCTCTTTATCTTGTTGGACATTCAGATTATTTCTTATAATGTCTATAATAACTTAAATGTATGTAATATAAGTAAAATATAATTCCATTGAAAAATGTGTGGTATATTTGGTGTATTAACATGTAATAATAACATGGTTAATACAACGACTATTTATGAGACTATATTGAATTCATTAATAGAATTACAAAACCGTGGTTATGACTCGTCGGGAATAGGGATACGACCGTTAAAAGGTGAACACATTATTAAAAAATTTGCATCAAATGAAAAAATGACATCAATTGATATATTGAAAGAAAATAGCTATCTTGTTCCAAAAGATGAATGTATCCATGTCGGGTTTGGTCACAATAGATGGGCAACACACGGTGAAAAAAATGACATAAACTCACACCCTCATATATCAAGTGATGGCGTAGTTGGCGTGGTCCATAATGGAATTATTGAAAATTACATAGAACTTAAGAATTTCCTTGAAAAAAACGGATTTACCTTTAATTCAGAAACAGATACAGAAGTCATTGCAAACTTAATAGCATATTACTATAATATAAATAAAGAACCTATATTGGCAATACGTGATGCTGTCGACAAATTACAAGGTACATATGGGTTAGTTATTATAGTTAATGGGTCAAGTATGTATGGTGTAAGTAACGGTTCTCCATTATTATTAGGACACGTAGGTGAATATTCGATGTTTAGCTCAGAATCAGCCGGATTTTGTAATAATTTAAAAGAATACAAAATACTATCTAAAAATGACATTTGTGAAGTTATCATTAAAGATGGAAGTATATGTGTAAATACTAACGATATATATGTTACAAAAAAAATACCTGATATATTTGAGTCGATTTCAATGCCAAACTTGTACCATCATTGGACATTGAAAGAAATTTATGACCAACCACGGTGCATATTGAATGCTATTAATAATGGTGGTCGTATATACGATTCTTTAAATGTTAAACTTGGTGGATTGGACGGATTACACGATAAGTTAGTAGATTGTCAGCATATAGCTTTTTTAGGATGTGGTTCTTCTTATTTTAATGCGTGTATTGCTGCTAAGTGGTGTAAACAGATATGTAACTTTAAAAGTGTATTTGCTATCGATGGTTGCGAATTTCAAACAAATGATGTACCTAAAAGTGGGAAAATTTGTTTTGTGTTAATTTCTCAATCAGGGGAAACTATAGAGTTATACAAATGTCTACAGGCAATAAAGAAAGAGATTCAAGACAGATACGTAACAGTTGGTATCATAAATGTAGTAGATTCGTTAATTTCACGAGAGGTATGTTGTGGTATATATTGTAACGGTGGACGAGAACGTGGTGTAGCATCAACTAAATCATTTACAAGCCAAAATATCTGCCTAATAATGTCTATATTATGGTTTGCACAAGAACAACAAGAACAACAAGAACAACAAGAACAACAAGAACAACAACAAGTTAGTGCCATATTAGATTGCCGCATCAATATGATTAAAGATATTCATGAATTATCAACGCATTGTTCAATGTTATTTACTAACCATATAGATAATCAAATACAAAAGTTACAATCTAAATTCAAAACAATTGAACGTATATTTATTTTAGGAAAAGGTATAGATTATTTTGTAGCAAATGAAGTCGCTTTAAAACTAAAAGAGATAGCATACGTCCATGCAGAAGGGTACTCAAGTAGTTCATTAAAACACGGGCCTTTTGCGCTATTAGATGGTTCCTTCCCTGTTTTATTAATTGACACGCAACCAGAATATTATACGAAGAATGACATCGCTATTCAAGAGATTAATAGTCGCGGATCTCCAATTTTTGTTATTACCAACCGTAGAATGGATTTAGTTGATAACCCTAATATAATCACCGTTCCATATTCTTGTTATAGTTATTTATTTGCATTAATGTATTTACAAATCTTCGCATATAGACTTTCCATACAACGTAACATTAATCCCGACATTCCACGTAACCTTGCAAAAGTGGTTACTGTAGAATAAAATGTGTCCTTATAGTATATTATTATGAGCGATAGTAAAAATACTGTTTCTGCCCTCTTTGGACCTCTTCCAAAGGATTTCTGTTTATACTTTTACATATTAACAATAGTTAATTTTATTGTATTAATCTTGTTTCTTGTATCATCTTTCTTCATAGGTATTAGTGAAAAGAAAAAAATGGGTTACTTCATTCAAATGTTATCAATTGGAATGGTATATTTGGTAGTTTACTTTCAAAATAGGTTAATGAGCACAATATGTTACAGTGCCATTGAGTAGAATCAGTGCGTAGTAAATGTTGTGTATAATTTCATATTATAATGTAAAAATGGATGTTTTATATTATAGCAATTATTGTAAACACAGTGAGAAAGTAGTACAAACTTTAGTAAAAGGCAATGTACAGCAACAAGTAAGCTTTGTATGTATTGATTCTCGTAAACGAGACCAAAAAACCGGTCATATCTACGTATATCTCGAAAATGGTTCGAAAGTAGTATTGCCACCAAATATTCACAGTGTCCCTGCATTACTATTAATTAAAGAAAATTATAGAGTTATTTTGGGAGATGAGATTTTACAACATTATCACCCAGAAATATTAAAGTCACAATCTAATATGGTTCAAATGAATGGAGAACCTATGGCATATCAAATTAATAGATCACACGGAGGGTGTAATATTGTTTCTGAACAATATACTTCTTATGATATGAGTCCGGATGACCTGAGTGCAAAAAGTAATAGTTCAAACCGTCCAATGTACGACTATGTTACGGTTAATGGAGAAAATTTAGGTATTTCAACACCAGATGACACATATAAGCCAAATAAAGTTGGTGGAGATGTAACTATTGATTCCCTTCAACAAAGACGAATGAATGAAATTACTAGTATACTACCTAATGATAAACCTATACATATGTAATTTTACTATGAAATAACTTAAAAATATACAACCATATATAACTACTTTATTGTGTAAAAAATGACAAATCGCCAATCTTATACAAGAGCATATAATACACATTTTTTTGAGTTCATTGATGATGTTATTCGTATACTACCAGATGACCCTGATATTTATAAAGCACGAACATCTTTTGAAACTATAAAAAAGATGAACCCTACAACACTATGTAAAGTTTGGTACAAATATGTGTATTCCCCATATAAAGACGTAATTGATTCAGGAGATATATCTTTTTTTTATGAAAAGGATTATGGGGCAGACATTGCACATTTGCCAGATGCAGAAGGAATTATGACAATTATTAATAAAATACGAATCCCTATTAAGAACATGGATGAAACCAATAAAGCCCATTGTTGCAAATATATTCAGAACTTAAGTAAACTATCACTTTTATACAATGAAACCTCTTAGAGTTACCGTTATATCTCATCTAAAAAATAAGACAAACTAATACAATATACTTTACTATTGTATTAGACTTCCATTAGAAACAAAACCTGTAATTGGTGTTGTTTTTCGAAATATTTAAATAAATCCTTTTTTTTTAACTGTCTTCTTCTCATTTTGTGTATCATATTGTTTTTGTATGTTTCATTATGTACATCATCTAACATACACGCCCACTTGTCTACAATAGTTATTGGCTCTTTATTTTGATAATATTTAATGTACAAATCATATAAGCATTCTATAAAGTTATAATACAATTTGCGTTCTTTTGTATACATATATAGTTTTTTTTTTATTAAATCAGATTTGTTACCACGCAAACATAAGTACATAAACATATTGAATTCACTCACTTGGCGTAATAACCTACGTATTTTGTACCAATGATTTACTATTTTGAATCGTTTACCATTATAAATTGATGTATAAACCACTCCATCTATGTTACGGGAACATATATCAGTCTCAATTTCATTAAATGTATGACTATCTATAAAGAACCTCTTTGGGAAACATATTACCCCATTTAAATTCGCAAAGCATTTCCAATTCTCGTAATCGTCGGCATTTATAAATATAGCGTGTGTATTATGTATCTCATACACTGCAACTAAATATATATTATCGTCACTGAAACCACACGTGAACGAGTAACAATGTTTTTTAGATAGTTGTTCCAAAACACAAGAACTCTGTAAATGTTCATTATTACGAATTCTTTCGTTGAATATATCAATATAACGTTTTCCATACATTGATTGTGGATATTTGTAATTGTATATTTCATTACCTACAATATTATCTTTTAAACTTAGCTCCCATCGTAATGTTCGATTATCGAAGAATAAGTTTAACATAAGTCCATCGATATACTCATTTATAATGAATTTTTGAGGATTGATATAATTACCTGTCTCATCAGATAATGTAGTTTCCTGTAAAATTGGTATAGATGGCGGTGCAAAACATAGTAAATTCCTACATGGGAACGAAAAAATTACCGACCGGTAGTTTTTTATTTTTTTATCATTAAAACTAATAAAATCCTTATTATATCTTAATAATGTGAATAAATGGTCGCCTGTATGATTCTTTGTTATTGTCTCTTCTATTACATGTCTTTTCGAAACATCAGTTGTTAGAAAATAAGCATTTGATACCATATTATTATAAAAAAATCTTCATACTTTATCACAAAAATAATCTCTATATTGTTCCTGCGTTGAATAAAGAATAACAAGAGTAAATTATTTACAAGGATAATATATATTGTTTTATATAATGGAACCTTCTCCGGTTAATATTAATAATATGAATGACAATATCGATGATAATCTAAGTGATAATGAACCAACTATAGAAAAACCTCTTTCACGAGATGTTATTTCAAATGAGAATGATTTAACTTTAGAATATGGTGATATAATTGAACTTCAATCTAAATCTAACCCATTGTATCAAGGTTATGCATTTTATGTATCTTATCGTGATGAAAACCAGGTTGAAGTAAATAATCTTTCAACCGGAGATAATTTATTGTTACATATTAATGAAAATGGATATTTTAGCGATGAAAGTATAGAGTCCATTATTTTGATAAGTCGAAGTGATAGCTATGGATATTCCAGACAAAACAGTTTATTTCCAAAAACATGGATTGAAATACATATAGGTGGTGATGTTAAACAGATTATTACAGGCGAAATTACCGACTTAGAAGAGGACCAGATAGAGGTCACAACATACCCTGAATTAAACGTATTTTACATTGATTTCGCATATAAGGGTCTTCCAAAAGACATCCCTATCGACACTATTCAAATACGTGAAAAACCCGAAGCATTAGAGAATATTGGCTCATTAAACACGTTACGTGAAGCACAAGCCGATGACGAACTTAGTGGGGAGTCTTTAGATGAATTTCACGAACCGGCTACAATTGATTTCACTGATGACGGTGAATCAATAATTACATTACCAGAAGGTACTGCTACAGATGAAACATTTAAAGAAGATTTACAACAGTTATATATAGACGCAAGAGATATAATTTTTGAAGGAGAGTTAGAGACACTCAAACACGTAGTTGAAGTACCCGAAAATGAAATCAGATACTCTATTGAAACACAAGTAAGTGACTTAATGGATGGGCTATTATCTACTATTCCAACCCATAGAAGAACAGTAATTGTAATGGAATCAATACATCGATTAATTAGCCGGTTTAAAGACCTCCGTGAAAAATATTCTAATTATAATGATTTTACAGACATTACTGGACGAAAAACATTTGGTAAAAATTATAAACCGTTAGTTGACAAATTAAAAAAGATGGATATGAATTTAAAATGGTTACTACCAGTTGTATCTACAACAAAGTATATTTCAATTAAAAATAATGAAAGCAATGAATTGCCTTTTACAGATGATACACGCAATGTAAGTCCACTTGACCACATCAAAGAAGCATCTAATATATTTAACGAATTTCATACATCAAAAACATCTGATGTTCGTGGCAATTATACTGATACATATAATCTAATATTAGACAAACTCCACGACACATACCAAGGACATAGTCATCATCTACAGGTATATAACAGCAATGTAAATGGGCATATTGAAGGTATTGTGAGCAACTTAGACCGTTTCTATTCTGGGGTAGAATCTGGAGTAAAGAAATTCTTTGTTCAGACATATAATATAGGCCTTAGTAAGCTCATAAAAAATAAAAACTCTCTTAATAAACACGATTATGAACGAATTCAAATGACTCCAAATGATAACATATGTATAAAATCATTCATTATGATGCCTCAACAAGTAGTTAGTAGAAGTTCAATGTATTTCCCAAATAAGATGTTAATTGACAAAGTAAATATGCATAAAAACCCTATTTACTCATTTAAATTACTTCATAAAAACCGTTCTATTTTACCAAGATTAATTGATGACTTATCAAAAGAATTATCTTATGGTAAAGATGGTGAAATGCTTTCTGATTTTCAAGAGATCAGTATAGAAGATGATAATTTTCAGGAGGAACGAAATTTATATGAAAGATATTTACAAACATTTATTCCGAACACTTCTACTATTTTGGATTCCATACGAATGGACATTGATAATAAATATTCATTTGTCAATGTAGTCAATGAGTTAGAACCTTATGGAATTTATAATGAGCATATCACATTCGACCAGTATACAAAAATACAGTACATAATTCGAAGTAATATTAAAAAATTAAAAGAATATATTTCAATACAATCAAGAATGTTTAATGGATTGAAAGAAAATAATGTTCTTCCTTATATACAAACATACCCTATTTTACAATTAATTTCGAATAAATCTGAAATATTACAAGATGTATTTGCTTGTTATAAATTAAATGAAAATACACGTATGACCAAACACGAGCTATACAATCATATTTTTATGACAGATAACCAAACTTTGTTAACTTCATTTATATCATCTATGCTGATACCATTAGTCACACCATCAAACTTACTTGATACATTATATCCTTCTCAAATTGATAGTGATAATGATAATGAGGGTTCAATTAATCTCAATAATGGAAATTGTGGTAAAAAATATATTGCAAAGAAATACCATTCAATAAGTGAGCTGGAAAGTGATAATGGTATTGAGGCTTCTTTCGATAGTGAATATGATAATACACCATATGATATTTTGATTACATACAAGGAAGAACATCAAGATATGAGTGAAGACTTATTCAAAGAGTTTCTCGAAAATGTATTGGTAAAAAAACATCATATGGCTAAAAACGATGCATCTGACACTGCGATAAATCTATTAATAAATAAAAAAATGATACAAGATGGTCATTATGCTTTATTAGAGACAAATGAGTTAATTGATAACGAACCACATACTACGCGTGAATATTACATTCGCAAAGGAAATCAATGGATCCGTGATATGGAAATTAATGAGAACTCATTTTTAGATACAGCTTCGATATTTTGTAACATTAGTAATGAATGTTTTATGAATAAGACAAATGGGGTATGTGAGGATTCTTCAATAAGTGCTATGCGACATAGACAAGAAAGTCGTAAACAACTACACGATGAGTTTGATAGACGTATAAAGGTCAATGTCAGTGAAATGGAAACAGAATTACAAACGGATATAAAATATTTATTAAAACATGTTCGTAGAACACAAGCAATTAATGATATTAAAACTTATCGTGCTAATAATTTAGCATTTGAAATAGGACAACACGTTTCTCATAGTGAAACCATACAATCACCACACGAAAAGGTATTTAATAGAATATTAAGTTCATCTGATTTCGTAAAAAAACAACACTATATTACTTTGTTTGTTAAGAAATTCTGTAGGTTAGCTATTGATGGTATTGAAGAAAATCCTCATTGGATGTATTGTAAAGATACGAATGTTCCGATAGTACCTGTGTCTATTTCTAAATTAGCTGATTCTTTTTTATTAGGATATGATAAATATCAACAGACGTTAGAAGAACTAAGAGTATCTAACGGGATGGAGAGTGACAATGGTGGCGAGATAGTTGATAAATACAGTGGATATGTTTTATGTAGAAAAGATTTTAATATTGATGAAGGGTTTACTGACGAAGGATTCAAGATTGTTACACGTGATATAATACAAGAAGATACCGGTATAAGCTATTTAAAACAAAAACAAAAAGAAGCTTCCTTACGGGAAAATCCAGAAAATGAACGTATTGACATAATATATTTGGCAATGATAGAAAGAATAGGCTTACCACCTAACTTATTACACGAGTTTGTAATTAGAATTAGTAGTGAATTAATACTAAAAGAATTATATACAAAAGAAAAGTATGAACGATTGCGAAGAAATAAAATTAAGAAAATGAAAGACAATAATGAGTCTAAACCTATGGACTCTTATGATGTCTATTTATTACAGTCTACAATATTGATAGTGTCTTCTGTTATATTTGTAGGCATTCAAACTATGGTTCCAAGTATCAATTTAACTAAGACGTTTCCTAACTGTATACGTTCATACTCAGGATATCCTCTTACACGCGATGATGATTTAAGTGGTATTGAATATGTTTCTTGCATATTACATAAATTAAAAAGTTCATATGACCCGTGGTTAGGCATTCGACATTTATCTATGAAAACCTTAACATCTCGTATTCATAAGGTAATTAGTAAGACACTTATAGAACACCCAGAAGTAAGTGAATTATACCTAAAAAAAATAGAATATAATCAACTACAACAGAGTATAACCATCCCAATAAACCATTCAATACAAAAATGGTCATTGTTCCAACCATCAGTTGTACCGATATTGATAGAAACACCTACATTAAATGTAAGTGACACATATCAACAAGAATTATTACAAGAATTAAAACGAGGAAAAATGGTACAATTTCCAATGGTTCATATGTTACATTCCAAAAATGCTTTGTTTTCATATCGATTACAACAGTCCATACATTCTATAGTTAAGGATGAAGAAGCTCTTCTTCATACAAGTGGGTTACAACCTTTTCAACAAAATGCATGTTGTCATAGTAAGCACGTACAACCTATGACATTTTTTAAAGATAAAGACCACTTACTTGATGTATATATTGAGAACGTCAGAAAGAATCAGTCTTTTTTGAGTGGTTTTAAAAAGACCACACAGGCACGTTTGTTATATCATGATGAACCTACTGGAATGGACTCCCATACAGTTCAATATGGTAACATGGAAGAACAAGTATATTCGGCTATCATTAAATACTGTAAATATGATACACAACAACCAGTTCCCGATGATTTAAAAACTATATGTTCTGAAAAACCTCCTAATTATCGTTCAAGTATGTCTTTATCGGAAAAAATTACGGTATTGAAGCGAAGTGGTAAAAAATATGACGAAACAGACCTTAAGAACATAATGAATATTGTTCATAGGAATAATATTGTTGATATAGATGTCACATCTATTATCGAGCCTGTTGAAAATCTCAAGGAATATATACAACATTTAGATGATATGGATAATGATTGTGTATCAAGCAAGTTAAGAGAACTCTTAATGGATGTAGTAAACAATTACAATCCTAATGTTATGAAGGGTGCAAATGATGAATCATTGAATGAACTTGAATCACATTTGTATTGGCATAATAAAAATATTATAACAGAAATAAATTCATTTATGGAATACAATAATGAAAGTTCGGTAAGTGATTTATTAACCAACATAGAAGAGTGGAAATATTACGAAGAAAGCCAAAGTGGGTTTTTTAATGTTTGTAAGAATCTAAAAAATAAAATTTATCAGTTCTCAATGCTATATCCTAATTTTTTACAGTCAAAAAAGGGACTACACGGTAATTTTTATATATATAATAAATCGTATGGTTCCGCATGGGGAGTGAAACCCAATTTATGGGGTATAGCATCTGATCATTTTGATGACTTACGTGATTTACATAATAAATATTATAACCCCATTAATAAATTCTATAACGATGATGTCTTGTTAAAAATCCTTGCATTATCTGAAGATAACCTTGGTTGTCTGTATAATTTTGCTAATGTCATCCCGTTATATAAAAATAAAAAGGTAGGTGATGAAAAACAATTCTTATTTATCGAAGAACATGTATCCATTATGTTATTAAAATATGTTCTATTAGAAGTTATATATCAATACATAACTTCCGCAAATTCTAATGAAATTGTAGTGTACACTACAAAGAAAATATTAGATGAACGACGAGAACAATTATCATTAAAAGGCGACGCAGCTTATAATAGTTCAACAATAGATTTACATCGTAATGAACAAAATACAGATGTATTAAATAATATAGATGAGGTCGAAATTGATCTTGAACGTGACTATTCAAGAGGACTTAAAACATCACAGTTTATTTCCAGCATTTTAGAAATAGAATTAAGTGACAAATTACAATCTAATATTTCTTATGATGATGCTATTCGTAAGGTATCTCGTTCAAAAGACAATGAACGAAAAGCAATGACCGACTATTTTGGGAGTATGGATATAAAAGAACGTAAAGTAGTTAATGCACATAAAAAATATAAATTAGGTGAATGGAACATTGGAACATCACATTATAAATATAGTGCAGCAAACTATGTAAGTGATAAAAATAGAACATTAGGATTCTTTGAAGGTGCAAATGAATACAACGTAGAACAACCTACATCCACTGATATAATTCCTGATAATGATGACCCTATGCAAGTTGAAAACATAGAAAACATTGATAGAGACACACACGATTTTCAACACTTGTCTGAAGACTATCAGGATGGGGACTTTTATCCTGAAGATAGAGATCCAGATGATTTTTATGGAGATACTTAATTTTCTTTTGTTGTGATATAATAAATAATGCCAAGTATTAAAGGAGTAATTCAAGTTCATAAATTATCTATTTCTATTTTGTTATTTTTTATATTAATGACTATAATTCATATGATGAAACCTACAATACTGTACAATGACTATGGTGGATTTAGACAATTTGGATTAGGTTATCGTCATAAAACCGTTATTCCTATTTGGTTAGTTTCTATCATTGTGGCAATTTTTTCCTACTTGGCAATTCTATGTTATTTAGCGTATATGTGAAAATAAATTCTATCATTGTAATATAATTTATTTAAATTTCTGTTATGTTGATTGATAACTCTTTTTACTATCATATGGATTCTACATTAAGGCAATGCCATAATACCAGAATTAACCTTTATTACCATGTGTTAAATATTGGTATATTTTTGCTTTTCGTAATCATATTCGGAGTAGTTCTGTATTTCTGTTATATCAATAAAAAGAGTGATGCGGATAGAATTAATGATATACATAAAGACCAACAATATGTCCTATCAAAGATTAAATTCTACAAAGATGAGATGGATAAACAATCTAATATAGTGAGCACAATCACCAATTTACCCGTAAAAAGTATGGAACATTTCTAAATGGTGTGGTCTATAGTTTACATTTCAATTACAATGATAAAGTGTAAGGATATATCATAATGGATAATAATATTGTGAAAGAAGAAATACAATCTATCATTAATGAAAATAATATTGCACAGGAACAATTTCACGAAATCTTACAAGGTCTCAATAACGAGATTACGGAATTACACGTTGACGACAGACTTCACGGGGTTCTTGATTTATCTATATTACAAGAAAATAATTTCTTAAATATTACTTCTATTACTTTTGAAGAGGGAGAACTTACTGACATTCTTAATATCCCTGATAATTTAGAAAAGTTGATATGTCCTTATAATTTATTAACTGAATTAAATGATTTGCCGGTCACTCTTCGTCATTTAGATTTAGAAGGTAATTATCTTAGCCAATTAGACATGCTTTCTATTCCGAACTTAACTTATTTAAATATTAATGATAATCGAATTAGCGACGTCGAACCATTACCCAAAAAAATAGAAACGTTATTGGCAAATAACAACAAAATTAGATCTATTGACTTTGCTGGTGTAACATCTATTCATACCATACATATTTCATCTAATCCTATCACCGTGATTCAAAATATGCCTGACAGTGTAGATGATTTTGTATCTGAATACAATTCATCCATACGATATGAAAACTCAAGTGTTCCAGGAGAGAATAACGTTAGTCAAGGCAATACTACTGACGATAAAAGTATTAAAATACCTTTTAATACAGCAATACAAACGTATTATGAACAAAAGAGCATATATGATGAGGGTCGTAAAGTGAAAATTAAAGAAATCTATAAATCGAAACAGAAGGATATACGACAGAAAATAGACGCATATAAACATCCATGTATAAAATGTGATAGAAAAGTCGGAACGCAGTTTTATAATAATAATGATACAATAATAGCTAAATGCGGTGACTTGTCAGACCCATGTCCTTTGAATATAGAATTGAAAATAGGTGAATTTACACATTTACAAAAAGAAATCACCGAATTAGAGGCGGATGTTAATCTTGGTAAGACCAATTTCATTACATTGAAACTGGATTCATTATTTAATTATAGGGACGACGAACGAACAAAAAAAGAGTACAATGATCGTCTTGAAGAATACAATTTTTTTAGTGAATTGTATAATGAGACATTACGCTACCAACAAAGTATATATCATAATGATGAACGTTTATTGAATGTTAGTTCTAAGACATCTTTACTTAATACTGCAATTATAAAACTTCAAAGGCTAACAAAAGAGTATTATGAAACCGATAACAGTGAATATTTACAACTTATAACTGAAATTTATATAAAAGAAATACAACCATTGGTTAAAGAAATACAGCAACTTAAATATCAAGATAGAGAAGTCGAAATAGTAAGGTTAAGCGACAGCACACAAAAGAGAACATGTTTTAACAATTACTGTAATATTGTACATCAATATATTTCCAATATAGACAATATAGATTCTTTTGCAAGGAAACAAGAGAAAGTCATAGCTTTCAATATGTAATCATGAATGCTACGTATACGACCATACATGATTTGATATAATACTTTTACCCTAACATTTATTATAATTTGTAATACCATCCCAAACAATTCCATAACGATCCGCCCATCTTTTCATTTCACATACGCCACCCCATTTTTTTTCATCAAATTCAATTACATTGTTTTGAAACTCAATTGTATTTGCGGTATTCAAAATTAAATTGTTTGACTCATCATATATACTTCCTACATTTGGATTTCCACTTAATTCTTTTGGTAAAGGAACTTTACAAAGGATATTGTCTCCGTGTTTAACGGAGTTCCAATAATCGGGGCATTTTCCGTATGTTGGTGGAAATGCTTTCACTGACGCATAATTGTTATTTTCCATCGTAATGCCAATATAGGTCAATACTAATATTAGTATAATAGTAGCGACAAGAATAGTTATTTTAAAGAAATAGTCCATTAGCACTTTTATATACACCCTTGAGAATTTATTATGGAAACAACTAAATATATTTAGTATTCTTCGATTGAATTATTCTCTAATCACAAGGTATAGGACATATGAATAATAGTTTATGGAATCCAAATAATTACAATAACCAAGATAAGATATTAGATATACCAACAAAGGCGAATGGACGCGTAAATATTATCCCAGAGGCGTCATCCGACATGCAATTTAAAATGCAAGAAAAAATCGCTTTGAAGAATAATGCGACTGAGTACCGAGAGGCACTTACCGGGAATTGGGAGGCTACCCTTCTATCAAGAACTTTTTTTTCAGCTGAAAATATTCAAATAATACAAAATGGTATTTGTGCAGGTGTTAATAATGCATCTGAAGGCAAAATCTTGGTACCTCCGCAAAATATAGATACATTAAAGATTATTATGCGAAGCACATTTTTACAATACTCAGAAAATCGTGAGGATGATATTAGGGGACAGATCACTGTGCTAAACAGATTAGTATTAAATTATTGTGTACCTACTGTTTACAATGAAGCGATTGGATATGTAAAATATATTCGTGATCAAAGCACCCTTGTTGTTCCACTTGAGCATCCTAAAAATCACGACCGTGATTATAAAGAGATTGAATTCAAACACTTTATATAGGTTACTGTAACAATTTCATGAGATGGAATCCCAATGCGGCAAACCCTAACATGCTTATAACAGGGAAAACACCTATAAACGTTTCTTTACGTGCGTAACCAACGTAAAATAATAATGGTGCAAAAAAAACTGCATGAAGTAATGAAAACCAACCACTTTGTATACCACGACTATAAGCTTTAATACCATGATGAATAAATATTCCAGTAGAGAGTAATATTAGAAAATTAAACATCCATTCATGTAATTCTCCATATGAACGACCTATATAAACAAGTAAAGGGGCAACTATAAACACATGAAATATAGATACATACGTATGTTTATTGTATTCCATCCTATACAATAAACACGTTATTTTATTTTACACCTTTTGTAATTTTTTCTTTTACGTTAGTTTGTTTTTTCTAATATTTGTACTTCTTTTTTAGTATGTTGGTTCTTTACTACCATATCACCATTAGATAGATAGCGTGAAATATATTTGATATGAAACTTCTTTGGATCGCTCTTAGCCAATGTATTCATCGCATCTGAGCACATAGTACAACACGTGTTTAGTTTATACGTGTTATTACCATAATATAGTATATTTGTTTCATTCGTAGCTTTATAACGGCCTTTATCATCCGGTGGCATATGTGGACAACAAACGTTTTTATTTCCAACCGAGCAATCTTCGTCGCGTGTATTTATTAGTTTATGCTTTATCACATCTTTATCTATTCGCCTTTTACGTAGCGTCTTATTACTTCCTTTTTGTTCTTTATAACATTGGGTGAATGCATATGGTGCGAAATCACTTTCTAATTCTTTTTTGAACTTGTTGTGATTTTCCTTTTTCAACTGTAGCATTTCTTTTTTCATCTCACTATGTGACTTCATTTCACCTGAAATGTATTTTGGGTAGATCTCTCCAGATTTTATATCATCTATATTCATTTTCCCCATCGCAACCATCATACCTAAATATAACGTAGCATAGTTTGCTCCTATTCCACCACACCTGGCAGTTATTTGTTTTTTTAGTCCATCATAATTAATTGAACCTGATATCTTAAGTACATTGAATACTTTATCAGCAGGGATGAAAAACTTGATACTACTATAGAAATAATCATAATGATTACGTGGGACACAGTGTTTTACACTTTCATCGCGTAATATATGCTCACTAAATAACCCTCTTGTTTTCCATAATGCAAATCCGTGACGTGTATTTGATATAGATGTAGGTTTTCCAAATAATTCAATACAACTTGGGTAATATGATTTTGCACGAGTATGATACCAATTTGATACAGCAGCTGTCATATGTTTTACGTATAATATATATATATATATATATTACATTTTACACATTCAATGATACATTCAACATAGTGTTTTCTAACTGGGATAATTGATTTTGTGAATTAACTCCACATATTTGATATTGAAACTGTGGATCAATGTTATGTATATAGACATCCTTTTTTTCACTAATATGTATTAATTCTATTATGTCTGTTAGATAATATTCACCACTTACATTCGTGTTAGATAAGTTTGGTAAGTGTTTTGTTAAATGCATTGATAAGATACAGTATATACCTCCATTAACTAATTTAATTTGTTTTACATCTGGTGAAGCATCCTTTTCTTCTATAATTTTATGAAACGAATTGTCAATAGAAACGACTCGTCCATACCCATATGGATTCTCCATTTCAGTAGTTACTATTGATACATCCGTAGTGTTAGAAGTGAGCCTTTTTAACATATCCGGCATTACTAATGGTACATCGCCGGATAATATCAAGCATTTACTATTAGGATTACTCTTTAGTTCACCTAAACAACACATAACAGCATGTCCAGTACCCATAGGATTGTCTTGAATAATATATGATAATGTAGATGTATCTTGTATAAAGTTCTCTATTGTGGTTTGAATTATATCACGATGTTTACCCACAACTACAAGAATATGTGGCGGATTTAATAGCATTACACTTCGTAACACTCTAACGATCATCGGCACTCCTTGAATGGTATGTAATACCTTGGGTAATTCTGACTCCATTCGTTTCCCTTCTCCACCAGCTAATATAATAGGTAAAACGTCCATAATTGTCACTATGAATTAGTATGTGAATTATTCATTAAATACATTTTTTATCATATTTATTTTATTCGCAAAATACGAACAAATCTAATCCTCATCCTCATCCTCATCACAAGCATTTTCACAAAGGAATTGTCCGGTTCCTTTCATTTGAACTATATTTTCTTGTTTTCCACATAAGTTACACTCGGCTTCTTGATTATTTGGTTCTTCTTGTACGTACAAAATATCACCACATCCATTGTCATCAAAATACCCATCACATAAACGGCATTTTACCCATTGTCCTTGTTCGTAATTACCTTCTGTATTTTTTTCAAAGTCCCAGTCAGGTGGATATCTTTCACAGTCCATATTCATACATAATTTAGGTTCTTCATTTTCCATAATACTAATCTATAAGTAAAAAGTTTTTATGTCTTTTTACACAACACATTAGTGTTAAGTTAGTTGTCCAAATGTGTCGTCTGGTGTGGGATGATACTAAATTATGATACGATTACCATGACAGTAACTAATGATTGTAGCATTACAACAGTCTTACATATGTTTGTAGTAGGATAAATATCTCCATATCCAAGAAGAGTAGATGTAACCATGGAAAAATAAAATCGGTCAAAAAAACGTTGGTAGAAAGGGGTATCTATTTTGTCAGGTGTTAATTCTTGTTCCTCAACTTCATCGGTCACTTTCTTTGTTGCAGCACCTAATTTCTGTTTTACATTGATATCCTTTATTATATTACTCTTGTAAGTTTCTTCAAATGTTTCTATTCCTTCGTAATTTTCGTTCATTTTATCTTCAACTTCTTTTTTTATTACTTCTTTTTTTATTATTTCTTTGATAATATTTACCCCACTAAAGTGATTATCGTCGAATAAAAAATATACTACTGAAAACACTAATATTGCTACTAACAATGTATAAATTTTTTGATAATGAATACCTTTAATGTAAAGTTCCATGTATATGTATTATATATAGACTGTTTATTTTTTGTTAGTAACTTTTCGTTTTATAACTTTTTTTGTTTTTGTTTTTGTTTTTGTTGTCGTAGAACCTTTTCCTAATTGTAATTGCTCACGGGCCATTTTATACTTAAAATATTCTTTTTCCAGATCATTTAACTCATTCATCCACATATTCTCTAATGTAGTTCTTCGTAATATTTTAAGATCTGTTTCAGTGTCTGTCTTCTCTTTCATAATGATTTGAACACGTTCTTCTGTAACAGAATCCATAGCCATCTTAGTTAAGTAATTAAAATCTCCATTTATTTTTACATACTGTTTAGATTCCAACAATTCTAATACTTGTTGGTGCTTCTTTCTGCGTAAATCTATAGTCCCATTCAAATTCTCTTGAATATATTTTGCTCGATTTGACAGTAATACTAATCGTTGTTCGAGTTCGTTTATTAAATACTCTTTACGTTTATTATAAAATGCTATTCGAACCAAGTAAAACTCATCGATTATCTCCTCAATAGATGTATATTTATGCAGTTTACATTCGGCATTAAACATATGCATATTTGTGTTACTAATTGTAGTAACCAGTTTCAATGTTTTGAATATACCGTTACACCCATTTATATCTATCTGTGATTCTAATTCTTCTAATTTTCCTTGCGGGAATACAACCTCGAATTCAACATTTACCTCCGTACATGTAGATGTAAAGTCGCGTATTGTTGGTTGAATCTTTCTTCCCGATTTATCCGTTCCTCCATCTACAAGTGATTCTAAAAAGGTCGTATAAGGCATAGTCCATGTCCCTATAGGTAGCTCAGTAATGCGAATCGTTTTTTCATTTATTTTTTCGTAATTTCCCTTTATCATGAATTTATGATTTCCTTCGATTGGAACAATTGTTCCATTAAATCCTTCGTAGTATGGTATAAATGATACATCACTTGTTTTACCTTCTAACTTATGTTTCAAGTATTGAATAATATCATTTGGGTTATATGCTGGAATAGAAGATGAAAATCCGGTTCCTATACCAGTAATACCATTCATCAAAACAAATGGAATAATGGGGACATAGAATTCGGGTTCAACACATGTACCATCGTCATTTAAATAATTTAATACTGAATCATCTGCTTCTGGAAAGATATGTCTTGTTAGCGGATTTAACATAGTAAATATGTATCTTTCAGACGCACTATCATCACCACCGTGTAATCGCGTCCCAAATTGTCCATTCGGAAGTAATGTATTTATATTATTAGAACCGACATAGTTTTGTGCCATATTTACAATAGCACCATTCAGACTGGCTTCACCATGATGATATGCACTATGTTCTGATACATACCCGGAGAATTGTGCTACTTTAATTTCATTATTCAATTTACGCTTAAACGCAGAATATAATATCTTTCGTAGACTAATTTTCAATCCATCTACCATATTAGGTATCGAACGCGCACAATCATATGTGCTGAAATGAATCATTTCACGGTTAATAAAATCTTCGTAAAATACACTTTTATTACTCGTGTCTAAGTATGCTGATTTATCGTAATTTTCTAACCATAATTTACGGTCATCACTACGTTTTTTATTAAATATTTTATCAATGACATCATCACTACTGTTTTCTTTGTAAATGAAGTCTACTGTTTTTTTATTCGCAAAATACTCTTTAAACTCCGATGATGTAGATGTTCCCAGTCCCTTAAAATATTTTATTGTCCATCCTTTTGGACCTCCTTCATCAAAGCTGGCTTTCCATTCTTCGTACTCACCCTCATTGTAAAATAATTTCAATTGATTACCTTTTTTTGCCCTTAATATAGGTGTATTCATGAAAGATAAGAACCCCGGAATACGCACAAGAGACGCCCATTCACTATGGAACATATTAATACATAATCCTTTAATATGAGAACCGTCCAAATCCTGATCTGTCATATACATAATTTTACCATATCGTAGATATTTATTTACATCGTCAATGTTGTTGTATTCTTTTCCTGTTTCTAATCCTAATACCTTCTTGATCTCATTGATTTCTTTATTTTCACTGATTTTCTTAACCTGCTCCCCACGAACATTTAATAGTTTACCTTTTAATGGATAAATCCCGATTAAGTTTCGGTCATCACTGGATAAACCAGATACAATTCCAGACATAGCACTTAACCCTTCACATAGAATGAGAATACAATTCTTAGACTCTTTTGTTCCACTTAAGTTTGCGTCAATGAAATTTGCCACCCCGCGCACCGATTTGCTCTTTGTTCCATCTGTTTTTTTTGCTAATTTGTTTTCTTTTGCTTCAGTAACACTCATTGCCGTGTCCATAACACCCATTTTTGCAATCTTTTCAATGAATCCATCACTAACCGTACAGGATGAACCAAATTTACTATAAGGTGTATTCATATAGTCTTTAGTTTGGCTATCAAATGAAGGATTTTCAATATCACAACGCAGGAACAAAATCAATTGTTCTCGTATTGATGATGCGTTTACCTTAATTTTTTTTTTCTTTTCAATGTATTCGCATAATTTACGAACAACTTGGCTCATAATATAATCTACATGTTTCCCTCCCTTGGTCGTTGCAATACCATTTACAAACGACACATGTAGAAATTCATGTTGATTACTTAGTGCTATCGCATATTCCCATCTTTCATCAGGTGTTTCATAAATGCGTTTGTGTTTGTCTCTTGAACCAATGTATAGATCAACATATTGTGAAAAGGTTTTAACAGGCACCAATGTATTGTTATAATTTACTCTTATTTTCTTAACTGAATGGTCTGTAACTGCGGCAATGTCATATATACGTTTTCGCAACAAACTTATCATGTCACTTGTTAACCCTTCAACTCCTAACCTTGTATAATCTGGTGTAAATGTTACTTTTGTATACGGTTTACTATTGGACGCCTTCGTTATTGTTGGAGGGTCTAATACATCCAAGTTATTATGAAACTCTTGTACATATTTTAGTCCACGTATATGGTCAACTGTTTCTACACGACCGTATAACGACCATATTAAAACCAATTTGAATCCAAATCCATTCTTACCCCCTACTATCTTTTTTTGTGTTTTGTCATAATTTGTTGAAGTGCGTAGATGTCCAAATATCATTTCTGGTATCCATATGTTATACTCTGGATGTTTTTCAATATCAATGCCGTTACCATCGTTCGTTAATGTAATTGTTCCAGAATCAGTTATATCTATATCTATATGGGTTACAAACTTTTTATTCAATAATGGCGATTGAATCATTCTAATTACATGGTCTCTACAATTTACAATACCTTCGTCGAATAATTTATACAACCCAGGAACATACTCAATATCACGATATACCATTTTACATAGTTCTTCGTCGTAAACCCATAATCTGGAATCCACATTTTCTACCGAACCAATATATGTGTCTGGATTATCCAATATATGTTGTTTGTCCGTCTTACGTTGGTATTGTTGTGCAAGTTCACTTGTTGATGATGACATAATATATAGTGTGTAATAATAGTGTCTCTTTTTATCACTTTGTGGCATAATCAATTTTTCAAGGGGGGGGTTTTGATTT
>Ga0228657_1000223_pt1 | contig 33528 bp, 21 predicted proteins | sample 70DmetaG_FD_182743 | JGI IMG/M metagenome (GOLD analysis project Ga0228657, IMG submission 182743) | Seawater microbial communities from Monterey Bay, California, United States - 70D | ecosystem: Environmental > Aquatic > Marine > Coastal | place: USA: California | collected 2016-10-07 | reverse complement strand
ACCAAGTCTTTGGATACACTCACCTCAAACACGGCTACGGGATAATTGTTTTTTTCGATTACATCGGCTTTCATCACAAAGCTGGTGTCGATTCCTTTAACAGGAACTTTCATCATGTTAGTGTATTGATCAGAGTCACCAAATAGGGAATCTTTTACAGAAACAAAGCCCAAGGTATCTACGATTTGAACTTCGCGCAGCATATCGATGCGATAGGTGCGATCGTATTCCAAATAACTTGAGTCTCTTTTTTCAACGATAACATACTCGGCAGTGTCTATAAACTTTACCAAGCTTTTAAAATCTTGGGCATAATAACCATTAACAGATTTGTGGGCTACTTGTGCCTTGCCAATATCTTTTAGGTTGGCAATTACATTTGCATAACGCTCTACTTTAACGTTATTGAACTGGATGGGGTCGTAAATGGAGTAAAATAACTTATACGCGAAGAATAAGATGAGGATCCATAAAACAGGTAGTAAGATTTTTTTCATGACGCCTATTAAATTTTAAAGCACTCAAATTTACAATTTTTTTCAATCTCTACGTGCTTCAATAAAACATTCCTACATTTAGCCAATGGATTCAACGGCTTTAACCAAAGCACTTATCGACGCATTTCCTTTTACGCCCACTGGGGCGCAAGAAAAAGCACTGCGCACATTGGCCGTTTTTTTTGATAACGAGTCAGAGAAGGCAGTGTTTGTATTAAAGGGTTTTGCTGGAACTGGAAAAACCACACTTATTGGAGCATTGGTGCAATCTATTGCTAAGTTGCGATACAAAACGGTGCTTATGGCGCCAACTGGACGTGCTGCAAAAGTGATGGCCGCCTATGCGAATCGCCCAGCCTGCACCATTCACAAGCGGATTTATTTCACCCAGCAAGAGCGCCAAGGCAATCTTAAATTCAAACTTCAAAAAAATAAATTTAAGCGTACCCTTTTTTTGATTGATGAAGCTTCTATGATTGCAAATCAACAACAGCAGAGTAAACTCTTTGAAAATGGTTCCCTGCTGCAAGATCTAATTTCCTATGTACGTGCTGGGGAAAATTGCAAGCTGATGTTTGTGGGTGATACTGCCCAACTACCACCCGTGCACACCAACCTAAGTCCAGCCTTGGATGCCCAAGTGTTGTCTTTAGACTTTGACCTCGACCCCCAAGAAGTGGAACTAGATGAGGTGGTGCGCCAAGCAAAAGATTCGGGTATTTTATTTAATGCCACTAGAATTAGACAGCAATTACACAACCAGCACACCGATCAATTTCAGTTTATTTTATCCAAATTTCCAGACATCATCAGGTTGCAAGATGGTTATGAAATTCAAGATGCTCTTGAGACCTCTTTCAGAGAGGTGGGTCGAGAAGAAACCGCTTGTATCGTACGTTCAAACAAACGTGCTAATGGGTATAATCAACAAATACGCGCTGAAATTCTGGGCAAAGAACCCGATTTGGCTACTGGGGATTTACTTATGGTGGTCAAGAATAATTACCATTGGCTGTCTCCTACATCAGGGCCAGGCTTTATTGCCAATGGTGATACGGTTGAAGTACTTAAAATTAAGGCCATTAAGGAGCTCTATGATTTTAGGTTTGCCGAAGTGAGTGTACGAATGTTAGATTATCCAGACGAAGAACCTTTTGACACCGTTTTTTTACTCGACACACTTGCCTCTGAAACCCATGCCCTTTCTTTTGAAGAAAACACAAAGCTCTATCAAGCCGTTAGAGAAGATTATGCGCACCTACCACAATACAAGCAGTATTTGAATGTTAAAAAGAATCCCTTTTTTAATGCACTGCAAGTCAAGTATGCCTACGCCTTTACGTGTCATAAAGCACAAGGAGGGCAATGGAAGCGCGTATTGGTGGAAAAGCCCTATTTGCCCGACGGTCTTGACGCAGGGTTTTTTAGATGGCTCTATACGGCTGTTACTCGTGCATCAGAAAAGTTGTTCTTGGTTGGATTTGATGATACCTTCTTTGATGCGGAATGATTTGATTACTTTTGCATCATGCGTATAATAGCAGTCATTCCCGCCCGTTACGAAGCACAACGCTTTCCCGGTAAACTTTTAGCCGATTTGGCCGGTAAGACTGTGTTGCAACGTACATATGAAGCCGTACAACAGACCAAGCTCTTTGACGAGGTGTGGGTCGCTACAGATTCAGATGCTATATCAGCCCATATCGCAAGCATAGGCGGAAAGGTTTTTCGCAGTCAGTTGATACATGAATGTGGTAGCAACCGCGTTGCTGAATGTGCCAGTCAGTTGGATGCAGACATAATTATCAATGTGCAAGGTGATGAACCTTTTATTTCGTCCCAGGCCCTGTCGGATTTGATAACGGCTTTTGAGGAAGACGTTGAAGCTAAGATTGATTTGGCTTCGCTCATGATTCCCATACACAGCAAGGCAGATTTAGAAAATCCAAATGTGGTTAAGGTAGTAAGCGATAAACTGGGCAGGGCCCTATATTTTTCTCGAGCGCCAATTCCGTTTATGCGAGCCCAAGGGCAAGCATTTCGTCATGTAGGAATCTATGCTTTTCGCAAGGCAGCTCTCTTGGATTTTTACGCTCAAGCACCAACGCCACTTGAACAGGCAGAAAAGATTGAAGCCATCCGCTACTTAGAAATGGGCAAGGTGATGCAAATGCTAGAAACGGATTTTGTGGGTGTGGGAATAGATACACCTGAGGACTTGGTCAAAGCCAACTCATTACTCAACTAAAACCATGGTGTGATAGACGTTTTGTACATCGTCATCTTCCTCTAACTTTTCAAGTAGCTTTTCTACTTCTTCAACTGCCTCGCCAGATAGGGTAGTGGTAGTAGTAGGAATGCGTTCAAAGCCTGAGGACAGGATTTCAATCTCACGTTTTTCCAGTTCTTTTTGAATGGCACCAAAGCTTTCAAAGGGTGCGTAGAGCAATATGCCATCTTCGTCTACAAAAACTTCGTCTACACCAAAGTCAATAAATTCCAGTTCCAACTCCTCGGCATCTAATCCCTCGGTAGGTATGCGAAAATTACACGTGTGGTCAAACATGAATTCTACAGAACCGGAGGTTCCCAAATTGCCATTACATTTATTAAAGTAGCTACGGACATTGGCTACGGTGCGGTTGTTGTTATCTGTGGCAGTTTCTACCAATACGGCTATTCCGTGTGGTGCATAGCCTTCAAATAGGACTTCTTTGTAGTTTTCTGTGCTTTTGTCTGAGGCCCGTTTGATAGCACGCTCAATATTGTCCTTGGGCATGTTGACTGCCTTTGCGTTTTGAATTACCGCTCGTAGTCGTGAATTGCTCTCTGGATGTGGCCCGCCTTCTTTTACGGCCATGACAATGTCTTTACCAATGCGTGTAAAGGTCTTGGCCATAGCTGACCAGCGTTTCATCTTACGTGCTTTGCGAAATTCAAATGCCCTACCCATAAATTCGTTTTGGTAAAGATATAAAAGCCAATAGTGTTTGGCAAAAGAAGGATATTGGTTTTGGCGTAAGCTGCATTCTAATAACTAACTTATGCCACACAAACGCCTTATGCTATAGCCCAAACCAGCAAATACAAGCGTAATAAAGAGTAGGGTAATGATATTCCCACCTTTGCAAAACAACATTGACCATGATTCGGTTTCATGATCCATCCACCCTAGCCATAAAGTTAAAACAATAGAAATGAGCCAAATAATGAAATGCTTCTTCATTGCTTCCCTGGGGTTATCACACCCAAACAGTTTTGTACAACAGCTTCTGAAGTATAGCGCAAATGTTTGGGCAACAGGTTGTATTTGGGAAGTACCGCTATATACCGGTCAATATTACTGGCATAAACGTGCGTATAGCAGGGTTTCTTGGACAGCTTTAATCCATCCACCAGTTGGGCTATGAACTCATCGTGATGAACCAAATCATCGCTGCCCAAATGAAAAATACCCCATAAATTTCTGTTGATGATATAATGCAATTGTTGGGTTACAAAATAAGCTGCCGCAACATTAATGACCGAGTTAGGGAAAATCTCATAAGGGGTTTGATTTTCAATAGCTGTTTTTAGTGCTAATAAGCGGGGTGCACCCGCACCAAAGACCATGGGCAAACGCGCAATAGTCCAACTGAAAGGGGGCATGCGCATGAGCTTGTTTTCAATTTTAATTTTTCCCTTGCCATAGGCACTCTCAGAAAAAGTTTTGTCGTGCTCATAGCTTGGGTAATGCCTAAAACTGTCAAACACATTGGCTGCCGATAAAAAAATCAAACGGGCTTGTTGTTGTACCACATAGTCAATCAGCATATCATGGGCTACAAACTGTCCCGCATCTTCGCCTCGAAGCGCTGAAATGATTAGGTCAGGTTTGATGAATTTTAGTAATTCGGTGGGGGAGTCTTCTCTAAAATCATACTCAAAATATCGTTTGTTTTTCCCGTAACTTAATTGGTTGCAATAGGTAGCATAGACATTAAAGTAAGGGTGTAGCTCTTTGTATAAAGCACGCCCCAGAAAACCACTTCCGCCAATGATGAGGATGCGTTTCATATTAGGTAATAAAAGGAAGACGGCTTATGCACGCCTTTACATTTTTCTCACGTATGCGAACAAAAATTTCTGTACCTACCTTGGCGTATGCCCTGTCTATATACCCCATGCCAATACCCACATTCAACGAAGGCGAGGAAGTACCCGAGGTAACCTCTCCAATAGTATTTCCATTCGCATCAATGAGCGCATAGCCTTGTCGTGGAATGCCGCGATCTATCATGGTAAAGCCCACGCGAAGTTGTGTCGTGCCTTTTGCTTTATCCTTTTTGATGCTATCGGCTCCAACAAAAGTTTTGTCAAAATGCGTACACCAAGCCAATCGCGCTGCTAAGGGTGAAATGCGATCACTCAATTCGTGGCCATACAGGCAGTAACCCATCTCAAGACGCAAGGTATCTCTTGCTGCCAGACCAATGGGTTGGATATTAAGTGCTTCGCCTTCCTGTAATAAGGCTTCCCATACTTGTATGGCAGCTGCTGTTGGAACGTAAAGTTCTACGCCCCCAGCACCTGTATATCCAGTAGTGGCGACAAATACACCTGCGACAGTTGCCACAGAAGTTTCAATGATTGAAAAGTTTTTTTGTTTGGCCGTGTCTACCGTACTGATACGCTTCATCAATTCGTGTGCTTTAGGACCTTGAACGGCCAAAAGGGCATAGGCGTCTGATTTGTTTTCCAAGCTGGCCCCAAAGGATTTGTTTTGCGCTGAAAGCCAATTCCAATCCTTGGCCAGGTTACTGGCGTTTACAACCAATAGATAGCTTTTTTCTGCCAATCGATACACCAATAGGTCGTCCACCACACCCCCCTCATTGGTAGGCATATAGGTATATTGAGCATCGCCTATAGCAAGTGCCGCAACGTTGTTACTGGTGGTATGTTGCAATAAAGCTAAGGCTGCATCTCCAGACACAATAAATTCTCCCATGTGGGAAACATCAAAAACACCCACATGTTCACGTACACATAAATGTTCGGCCTTTACTCCTTTGTAAGAAAGGGGCATCTCAAAGCCAGCAAAAGGGCCCATTTTGGCGCCCAGTTGGGTGTGCTGTTGATGTAAGGTCAATTGCTTCATATCTTCAAAAGTAGCACAGTTTTAGCTATTTTAGCTAAAAAGAAGTTTATGTTACGCTCCATTTTATTCACAATAGTTGCTGTTTTTAGTCTTCACGCCCAAGAAGTTCCGAACGATTATCTAACACCTGCCTTTCACGAAGAACGTCGCCAAGCGGTTCGTACCCAAATGCCTCCTAACAGCGTTGCTGTATTTTTTGCAAATCCTGTGCGAAATCGAGCCAATGATGTGGATTTCCACTACCACCAAGATCCTAATTTTTATTACCTGGCAGGACTAAAAGAACCACATGCTGTACTGTTGATTTACAAAGAACCTCAAGTTGTGGATGGGGTTGTTATGCATGATGTGTTGTTTGTGCAGGAGCGTGATCCCTTACGAGAGCAATGGGATGGTTATCGTTTGGGTATCACAGGAGCCAAAGAAAAACTAGGCTTCTCCAACGTGTTTTTTAACACCCAATTTTCGGATTTCAAAACTGATTTTGAACGTTTTGATCAAGTGCTCTTCTTTGATTTTAATAACGATGTTAGAGATGATACTCGTAATGAAGCGGACCTCTATTCGTTGATAAACAGCTTTAAAGAAAAGGCGAAGTTCCCAGTCAATTACAATATAGAAAAAGCCTCGCTGTATCGATATATTACCACTTCTGATGTCAACAGTTCTGCCAATGTTGCACAAGTATTGTCACGTTCGCTGCGAACCAATAAAGACTTGGCGCAAGATGAATTGCTTAGCGCTTATCAAACGGCCATAAACGAGCGCCAGCGCACTGAGCTGAAACAGCAGATGTCTGCCCAACTTACTAACCTCGATACCCAAACATTGCCCATGATCATGGACAACTTGCGTGAAATTAAATTACCTGAAGAAGTGGCATTACTCAAAAAGGCCATCTATATTTCAGCGGTTGGTCAAGTGGAGGTGATGAAAGCCATGCATCCCGGTATGTCGGAGCGTGAAATTCAAGGGATACACGAATTTGTATTTAAAAAATATGGAGCGGAGTATGAAGGATACCCTTCTATAGTTGGCGGAGGACACAATGGCTGTGTTTTGCACTATATCACAAATGACAAACCCACAGTTGGAGACGATTTGGTTTTAATGGATTTGGGTGCTGAATACCACAATTATACTGCCGACGTTACTCGAACTATTCCTGCCAATGGCACTTTTTCAGCAGAACAGCGTGCCATTTATGACATCGTTTATAAGGCACAAGAAGCTGGAATAAAAGCCTCCGTAGTAGGAGCTAACATGCGTGCGCCTCACTACGCCGCCCTTGAGGTGATTGCTGAAGGACTCATAGCCTTGGGCATTATAGAAAATCGTGAACAAGCACGTACATATTTCCCACATGGCACTTCACACTATCTAGGATTAGATGTGCACGATGCGGGCACCTATAGCCCTTTTAAACACAATACCTTGATTACTGTAGAGCCAGGAATTTATATTCCTGAAGATAGCCCTTGTGATTCCAAATGGTGGGGAATAGCCGTCCGCATAGAAGATGATATTTTAATTACAAACGATGGACCTGTAAACCTGTCTGCTTATGCGCCTCGTACGGCCGAAGGCATTGAGGCCATGATGCAACAGCCAAGTGTATTGGATGCTTTTGTGTTGCCTGAATTAGACAGCTTGGGACAATAGGTATTCCTTGAACGCTTCGTAGCCACTTAAAAACGTTTTTTCTGGCGTTTTATCGAGAATATGCTGAATCTGTGTTGGTATATCTAGGGTTAGGTTTAGTGTTTCTTCTACAGTATCACGAAATTTAATAGGGTGTGCTGTTTCTAAAAATATGCCGTAATGTTCTGGATTGTTTTCCAAAAAGCGCTGTAACCCCAAATAGCCAACGGCTCCATGTGGATCGGCAACATAGTGGTGCTTTTGATGTAGCTCCGCAAGCGCTAGTTTTGTTTCGACATCATTATAAGCATAAGATGAAAAGTCTTGCTTAAGTACATCAAAATCATTTCCATAAAGAGACTGAATACGGATAAAATTAGATGGATTTCCTACATCCATGGCATTGGAAATGGTTTGCTTTGATGGGTTGGGTTGGTAGTCTTGTGTTTCTAAATAGCGGGGTACGGTATCGTTGATGTTGGTACTCGCTATAAAATGGCTGATAGGCAAACCAAGTCTTTTTGCTACGATGCCTGCACAGATGTTTCCAAAGTTGCCACTAGGCACAGAGAAAGCCAGTTTTTTATCTACACCCATGCGTTGAAACTGCTGATAGGCAAAGAAAAAGTACAGGGATTGTGGTAACCACCGGGCTACATTAATTGAATTGGCAGAAGTCAGATTTAATTTTCCTTTCAATTCTTCATCTATAAACGCAGACTTGACCATCTCTTGGCAATCGTCAAAAACACCATCAACTTCTACGGCCTTTATGTTATTGCCATTGGTGGTGAGTTGCAGTTCTTGGATGTGACTGACCTTTCCCTTGGGATAAAGGATAATAACTTCAGTACCTTCAATACCTAAAAAACCAGAAGCAACTGCGCCACCGGTATCACCAGATGTAGCTACCAATACGGTGACTTTCTTGGGACTTTGTTCATTAAAATAACCAATACAGCGCGCCATAAAACGGGCGCCAACATCTTTAAACGCCATGGTGGGTCCGTGGAAAAGCTCTAGAGTAGCCGTATTGTCGTTGATTTTATTGACTGGAAAGTCAAAGCAAAGGGTGTCGGCAACAATTTTCTCCAAGCGTCCTTCAGGAATGGTGCCTCCTACAAAAGGGCGCATGACTTCAATACCAATCGCTACCATAGACTTATTGGTGATGTCTGCAAGAAAGGATGCATCTAATCTTGGTGTTTTTTCAGGAAAATATAAGCCCCTGTCTGGTGCAATTCCTCGGATTACCGCTTCTGAAAAACTGGCGGTGTTGCTGTTGTCGTTTAGGCTGTAGTATTTCATTTGAGATCTTCTATAAAGCTTACGCCTGTTTTTTTGATAGGACTGATATGAATGTCAAACGGAATAGTTGTTTTTTCAAAAACAGATTGCATGGCTTGCGCAACCTTATTGGCGGTACTCATGCCTCTAGATAAGGCGAAAACAGAAGGACCAGAGCCTGAAATGCCTGAACCCAATGCTCCAGCTGCTTCGCAAGCTGCTTTCAATTCGCTGAAATACGGGATAAGGATTGACCTTGCGGGCTCAACTATGCCGTCTACCAAAGACCTGCTCAACAAGTCATAATCTTCTTCGTATAAACTAGAGACCAGCGCACCAACATTTCCCCATTGACTGATGGCTTTTTCAAGCGTTACACGTTTTTTGAGTACGGCACGTGCATCAGCTGTTTTTACTTCAATTTTTGGATGTATCACAGTGGCCACAAGCTCTAGTGGTGTGGGTAATGCGCAGATGTCCAATGGATTGGTGTCGCGGACTAGTGTAAAACCTCCAAGGAGTGCTGGCGCTACGTTGTCGGCATGGGCACTTCCACAAGCCAAACGCTCTCCTTCCATAGCAAAAGGAATTAATTCTTTAGTTGAAAATGGATTGCCAAGCAAATAATTTATACCTGCTACTGTACCTGCAGCACTGGCAGCAGAGCTTCCTATACCACTTCCTGGCTTTATGTTTTTCACAATTCTGATTTCAAATCCCAGTTGTGGATTATAGGCTTCAAGCATAGCCAGGCCGGCAACTCCCGCTACATTATTCTCAGCCTCTAGAGGTAAATCTTGCCCTTCGATAGAAGTGATGTGTATGCCCGATTTTTCACTTCGGCGTATTTCCATAAGGTCTCCTATGTTTTGGAGACAGAGTCCCAAAACATCAAAGCCACACGAAATATTGGCTATACTGGCTGGCGCAAATAGTTTAACGCCTTTTATATCAACTTTTTCCAATTCTAATGATATCTGCAAATATTCCAGAAGCGGTTACAGCAGCACCTGCACCTGCACCTTTAACAATAAGGGGTTGTTGTGCATACCTGTCTGTATAGAACAACACGATGTTGTCGCTGCCCTCAAGTTTATAAAAATCATGTCCTTGCGGGATATGTTTTAAGCCTACAGTTGCTTTGCCGTCTTCAAATGTAGCAACGTACTTAAGACGTGCATTTTCAGTTGCTGCAGTCTGGAAAAGGGCATCAAAATGTGTTTTGTGCGCATCCAAACATGCTAAAAAGGCTTCATTGCTAGTGGTGTCTAAACAGGCCTGCGGTAAAAAGGATTTGTTCTCAATATCGGTAAGCTCCATTTCAAACCCACTTTCTCTTGCTAAAATCAATATTTTTCTTGCCACGTCAATGCCACTTAAATCAATTTTAGGATCTGGTTCAGTGTAACCTTCTTGCATGGCCTGCTCCACAACTTCACGGAATGATGTGTTTTCATTGAATGAATTAAAAACAAAATTTAAGCTTCCTGATAACACGGCCTGAATACTGTGCACTTGATCGCCAGATGCAATCAGGTGATTGAGTGTGTCAATAATAGGCAAACCAGCTCCTACATTGGTTTCATACAAGAAAGGTGCGTTGTACTTACGTGACAATTTTTTAAGGTTTTGGTAATTGGCCAATTCATCGGCACAAGCAATCTTATTACAAGTTACTACACCAATGTTATTTTTTAAATATTGCGCATAGGTTCCGGCAATAATTGGATTCGCCGTATTGTCTACAAATATGGCATTGCGCATGTTCAGTGCCTTGGTTTTTTCGAAAAACAATTCCTTGTCTGCCTTTTCGCCTGCATTAAGCATTCCCCCCCAATTGTTTAGATCTATACCTGATGCATCAAAAACCATTTTACGAGAATTGGAAATGCCAATAACACTTAAATTGAGTTTGAAATGCTCTTTTAGAAAATCGCGCTGTTGGTGTACTTGCTCTAAAAACTTGCTTCCCACGTTGCCAATTCCAGTGACAAATAGATGTATTTTTTTAATTTGAGCTTCAAAGAATGCCTCATGCAGTGTGTTTAAGGCTTTCTTGATGTCTTTGCTGTCTATGACTGCTGTGATGTTTTTTTCTGACGCCCCTTGTGCAATGGCTTTGACATTCACATTGTTGTTACCCAACGCACGGAACATCCGTCCACTGATGCCTTGGTGATTTTTCATGTTTTCACCAACAAGTGCAATGATGGACAATTCTTTTTCAACGCGAATAGGATTAATTTTTTTGGTCTCTATGTCAAGCGCAAAGGCTTCGTCAATGGTTTCTTGTGCAAAATCAGCTTCCGTAGCATCAATACCCAAACAAATAGAGTGTTCTGAGGATGCTTGTGTAATCATCACCACATTTATGTGATGTTGTGCTAGAACTGTTAGTAGTTTCTGCGAATAGCCTGGAACACCAATCATGCCACTTCCTTCAAGGGTGAGTAGTGCAATGTCATTGATATGACTGATTCCCCTTACCACTGTTTCTGCTTCAGTAGTATTGGTGATTAGGGTGCCAGCATCACTAGGTTCAAAAGTGTTTTTGATGTAAACCGGAATGTTTTTTTCAATAATGGGTTGAAGGGTAGGTGGGTAGATAACCTTGGCCCCAAAGTGCGAAAGCTCCATGGCTTCTTGATACGAAATTTCCGGAATGGATTTGGCTTGCTTCACCAAGGCGGGATGAGCAGTGTACATACCACTTACATCTGTCCAGATTTCTAAAAATTCAGCCTCAAGCGCACAGGCTGTTATGGATGCGGTAAGGTCAGAACCGCCACGCCCAAGTGTTGTTACAATACCTTCTGCATTTTTGGAAACAAAACCAGGAAGCACAACTACTTGATGTTTGTTGCTTTTGAAAAATGCACGGAGGTTAGCATTGGTTTTTTTATAATCTACAAGAGTTCTCCCTAGCGATTGAAAGGTTACAATAAGATCTTGTGCATTCTTTGCAATTGCATCAATGCCCTTTTCTTTTGCCGCTTCTGCTATTATTTTGTGTGAGAGGATTTCACCAAAACTCAGCAGGGTGTCTAATGTTTTGGGAGAAAGTTCACGTATCATAAACGTGCCTTCAAGGATAGTTTCGAGTTTGTTAATGATTTGTTTGGTTGCACTAAGAATAGCACTTCTTTTAGAAACAGGAATCAGGGCTTGAACCATGTGTACATGGCGCTCTTCAACCTGTTTTAATCGATCTGCATAGGAGGCATCGCCATTGGCGGCCAATTTACCCAAGGCATGCAGTTCATCTGTGATTCCACCTAGGGCTGAAACCACAACTGCCATGGGTTTCTTTTGTGCTGATAAAACAGCAAGAACCTGCTCAACTTCATTGGCTCCAGCTACTGAAGATCCACCAAACTTTAAAACTATCATTTCCAAGAGTTAAAAAAAACGATACAAAAGTAACCGTTTTATCTCCAAAATAATGCGCTGAACATTATTTTTGTTGGTATTCGATTACAATACATGTATTATCCGTATTATTTTTTGTTGATTGTAAAGTTTAAGAAGGCATTATTTTCACTAATTTTATTTAAAAATTGAGCATCATTAAAACGCCCACTACTTCTGCATCTCTAACCGCAAGGGGATTTGTAGATGCGCCTATTCCGAAAAACATTTCTTTGATTGAAGAAATCAAGCGATTGAAAGCAGCAAAGAATGCCGTGCTTTTAGCACATTATTATCAAGAAGATGCCATTCAGGATTTGGCGGATTATCTTGGTGATAGTCTCTATTTGGCGAAAGCAGCAGCCGAAGTATCCTCCAAAATTATTGTTTTTGCAGGTGTGCATTTCATGGCTGAAACCGCTAAAATTATCAATCCTACTAAAAAAGTTTTATTACCTGATCTAAATGCGGGTTGTTCGTTGGCAGATTCTTGCCCTCCCGATGCATTTGCCGCTTTTAAGGCCAAGCATCCCGAGGCTATAGTTGTTACTTACATCAACTGCTCTGCAGAAATCAAGGCTTTAAGCGATATTGTTTGTACATCTAGTAATGCTGTTCGTATTATTGAAAGCATCCCTAAAGATCAGCCTATTATTTTTGCGCCTGATAAAAATCTGGGGCGCTACCTCATCAAGGAAACGGGTCGTGATATGATTCTCTGGGATGGTTCGTGCATCGTACACGAAGCCTTTTCATTTGATAAAATTGTTGCGTTGGCCCAGCAGCATCCCAAGGCAAAATTTATTGCTCATCCCGAAAGTGAATCACAAGTGTTAGCTATTGCGCACTACGTTGGCAGTACTTCTGGGCTGCTTAATTTTGTACAAAACGACAACGCAGCTACTTATATCGTTGCAACAGAAGCCGGGATTTTACACGAAATGAAGAAACGTGCCCCGCAAAAAACTTTTATCCCAGCACCTGTTTCGGATGATACCTGTGCTTGTAGCGAGTGTGCTTTCATGAAGCTTAACACTATCGAAAAACTTTATTTGTGTCTAAAGCATGAGTTACCCGAAATTAATCTTGAACCTTCTTTAATGGCTGCTGCAAAAGCACCCATTGATAGGATGCTAGCTTTGTCATAGTATGCACGCAGATGTATTGGTTATTGGGACTGGGATAGCAGGATTGAGTTATGCAGTTCGTTTGGCGGAAAAATGTCCAGACAAAAATATCACCCTGATTTCCAAACGTGATTTACTGGAGAGCAACACCAAATACGCACAAGGCGGTATTGCCGTAGTTTCCAATTTTATTAATGATTCTTATGCAGACCACGTTGAAGACACCCTACGTGCTAGTGATTATACTTCAGACCCAAAGGTTGTAGATTTTGTTGTTCGTGAAGGACCTTCACGCGTACAAGAATTGATGGATTGGGGCGCTGATTTTGATAAAAGTGGTTCTTCGCTACATCTTGGTAAAGAGGGCGGACATTCTGCCAAACGCATCGTGCATCACAAAGACCAATCAGGCTTACATATTCAAAATGCCCTGATAGCAAAAGCCAGAGCTCACGACAATATTCAATTTTTTGAAAATTATTCATTAGTTGATTTAATCACAGACCACCACCTTAAGGGAGAAAAACTTGGACGTTGTTATGGCGCTTATGTAATATCCATCAAGGACGAAGAAATTATAAAAATCACCTCTCAACTAACGGTATTATCTACAGGTGGTGCTGGGCAGGTATATGCCCATACTACCAATCCAAATGCAGCTACAGGCGATGGCCTTGGAGCAGCCTATCGTGCAAAAGTCCAGGTCAAAAACTTACATTTTGTTCAATTTCACCCCACTGCTTTATATCCAAAAGTGGACAGTAATACCTTTTTGATTTCTGAAGCAATTCGAGGTGCAGGCGCTATACTTCGCAACAAAAACGGGGAAGCTTTTATGCATGAATACGATGCGCAATTAGATTTAGCTCCAAGGGATGTGGTATCGCGTGCCATAAATGCTGAAATGATAAAGTACAATATACCACACGTGTACTTGGATGCAACCAAAATTGACCAATCAATATTGGAAAAGGAGTTTCCAACCATCATGTCGACTTGTATGAAACTGGGCATTGATATTTGTAAATCCTTTATTCCTGTACTGCCAGCAGCTCATTATTTCTGTGGGGGTATCGATGTAGACGAAAATGGTCTGAGCAGCTTGTCTGCCCTCTATGCTATAGGGGAGTGTAGTCACACTGGCTTGCATGGGGCCAATCGCTTGGCATCAAATTCACTACTAGAAGCTTTGGTATACGCTGCTCGTGCTGCTGAGCATGCCGCTGACGCCTTGCACAAAAACAGCTTGCCAGCCTCTTTCTTTGACACCATTCCAGATTGGATGGGAACAGAAGATGTTTCAAATGAGCGTACTAAACAAATCAGTTCGTTACGGTCAAATTTGCAACAAATCATGAGCGCACATGTAGGTATTATCAAATCTTTTGACAGTCTACAACAAGCAGAAAAAGCACTTCAAGACGTATATGTGGCTACTGCAGCCCTTTATCAAAAAAACAAATTAACCCCTCAGCTCACGACCCTTAGGAATCTTGTGAGTGTGGCCTATCTTATGGTTAAACAATCCCAACAACAGCCTCAAAATAAAGGGGTTTATTACAATCAAGATTATGTCTAATTCCTTTGTCAATACTTACAGAAACGAGTTGATAGCTTGCGTTGCCAATGCGGTTATTGAAGATTTAGGAGGTCAAGGCGATCATACTTCAAAAGCTGTTTTCCCAAAAGATCATAAATCTAAGGCGCAACTAATCGCAAAAGGGGATGGCGTTTTGGCAGGGGTGGCTTTTTGTGAGTTTGTATTACAACACCACGGACAAGGCGTAAGTCTTATCCCAATCCTTAATGATGGGGATACGTTTTCAAAAGGGGATGTGCTGTTTTATCTAGAGGGAACGGCCCAAACCATACTCAGTCTCGAACGACTTATGCTTAATGCTTTGCAACGCATGAGCGGTATTGCAAGTCTTACACGTCAGGTTCAAGAGCGGATAGGACATACTAGCTGCAGGGTTTTGGATACAAGAAAAACCACACCGAATTTTAGAATTGCTGAAAAATGGGCTGTAGCCCTTGGTGGAGGTATGAATCACCGAATGGGGCTTTATGATGCTATTATGTTAAAAGACAATCATATTGATTTTTGTGGTGGTCTAAACCAAGCACTTGCTAAAACAAAAGCCTATATAGCTAGTTTGGCCAAGCCCGTCCCTGTAATAGTTGAAACGCGTAACCTCGACGAAGTTGACATTTGTTTACAACACCCTTGGATTAGCAGAATACTATTGGATAATATGTCACCTCAAGATTTGGCATTGGCAGTAGCTCACATCAATGGAGCTATTAAAACAGAGGCTTCCGGAAATATTGATTTAGAAAATGCAGCTGCATATGCCGAAACAGGGGTAGATTTTGTTTCTATGGGAGCAATAACGCACTCTGCGTCTATCGTAGACTTGAGTTTAGTTGCTGTAAATCAATAACCTAATTTAGAGTGTGGCTACGATTTTTTTGTTGCCTTGTTATTTTCAATAGAAAGCTTTAGTTCATCGCTTTTTCCATCCCAATCAAAAGTCACCTTAGACCCATTGGTAAGTGATTTTTTAAGAATCTCTCCTGCCATGACGTCCTCTACATATCGCTGAATGGCACGCGCAAGTGGTCTAGCACCATACTGCTTGTCATAGCCTTTTTCAATCAGGAATGTAATGGCTTTTTTGCTCAATGATAAGCTGTAGCCGAGTTCTTTAACCCTGTCTTGTAATGCGCCAAGTTCAAGCTTGATGATTTTTGTTAGGTGGTCTTTGTCAAGGTTATTGAAAATTACCACATCATCAATTCGATTTAAAAATTCTGGTGAGAATTTCTTTTTGAGTGCATTTTGAATAACACCTTGAATATTTTTGTCTTCTTGAGATTTTTGGGCTGCTGTACCAAATCCAACGCCTAACCCAAAGTCTTTGACTTGTCTTGCGCCAACATTTGAAGTCATGATGATAATGGTGTTTTTGAAATCTACACGTCTGCCTAGCGAGTCGGTTAAATAGCCATCATCTAATACTTGAAGCAGCATGTTAAAGACATCTGGATGTGCTTTTTCAATTTCATCTAAAAGAACAACGGAATAAGGTTTTCTTCTGACCTTTTCACTTAATTGCCCTCCTTCTTCATAGCCTACGTATCCCGGAGGTGCACCAATAAGCCTTGAAATAGAAAATTTCTCCATGTATTCACTCATGTCTATTCGGATAAGTGAGGCTTCGCTTTCAAAAAGTTCGGTTGCCAATACTTTGGCAAGTTGTGTTTTTCCAACTCCAGTTTGACCTAGGAAAATAAAGGAACCAATGGGTTTGTTCGGGTTTTTAAGTCCTGCTCGGTTACGTTGAATGGCCTTGGCTACTTTTGCTACGGCATTCTCTTGGCCAATAACTTTTCCTTGTATGAGCTCCTCGAGTTTCGCAAGGCGATTGCTTTCGCCGTCTGATAAGCGTTGGACGGGAATTCCTGTCATCATGGCAACTACATCAGCAATATGGTTTTCAGTAACGGTTTCTCTATTCTGACGTTGTTCTTCTTGCCAGTCTTCTTGTGCTAGCAATAATTCTTTTTCCAGTTTCTTCTCATCGTCGCGAAGCTTAGCAGCCTCTTCATATTTCTGACGCTTAACAACACTGTTTTTTTGCTCCCGTACATCTTCAAGCTCATTTTCAATTTCGACAATTTTCTCAGGAACTTCCATATTGGTGATATGTACTCTTGATCCTGCTTCATCAAGGGCGTCTATGGCCTTGTCTGGTAAAAAACGATTTGTTATGTACCTGTCTGATAGTTTAACACAAGCTTCAATGGCTTCATCCGTGTAGTTTACATTGTGATGCGCTTCGTACTTGTCTTTGATATTTTGCAATATTTCAATGGTCTCATCTACAGAAGTCGGTTCCACCACAACTTTTTGGAAACGACGTTCTAAAGCACCATCTTTTTCAATGTTTTGACGGTATTCGTCAAGGGTTGTCGCACCTATGCATTGAATTTCGCCTCTAGCCAGTGCAGGCTTAAACATATTGGAAGCATCAAGGCTTCCTGTCGCACCACCGGCACCAACAATGGTGTGAATTTCATCAATAAATAATATGATGTTGGTGTTTTTTTCCAACTCATTCATAACGGCTTTTAGGCGTTCTTCAAACTGCCCCCTGTATTTTGTGCCTGCAACTAACGAAGCTAAGTCTAGGGTTACTACACGTTTGTTATAGAGTACTCTTGACACCTTTTTTTGAATAATGCGTAGGGCTAGTCCTTCTGCAATGGCAGACTTACCCACACCAGGTTCACCAATGAGCAAGGGGTTGTTTTTCTTACGGCGGCTTAAAATTTGTGAAACACGCTCAATTTCTTTTTCCCTGCCAATAACTGGATCCATATTGCCTTCAAGGGCAACCTTGGTTAGGTCTCTACCAAAGTTGTCAAGGACAGGTGTACTGGACTTTTTTGATTTTTTATCATCGGTAGGCGAAGAAAAGGAAGCACCTTGTCCACGACTCTCTTCGTCAGCGGCATCATCTGGAAATGCATCGGCAGAAGGCATGTCTATAAAGTCATCATCATCAGAATCGACAGACATGTATTTAAACTGATCTTTAACTGTTTCGTAATCAACCTGAAGTTTGTGCAACACCTTAGTTGTTGGATCATTCTCGTTTCTAAGAATACACAGCAGCAAGTGTGCCGTATTTATTGAAGTGCTTTGAAAAAGCTTGGCTTCGAGGAAAGTTGTTTTAAGTGCACGTTCCGCTTGTCGGGTTAGGTGCAAGTTTGTTTTATGTTGTGGTTCGGGTGAATTGGTCGGATTGGCAGGACTTAAAATTTCAATTTTTCTTCTCAAATAATCCAAATCAATCTCTAGAGCTGAGAGTATTGAAATTGCTTTTCCGTTACCATCACGTAGTAATCCGAGCATAAGATGCTCTGTGCCAATAAAGTCGTGCCCAAGTCGCAAGGCCTCTTCCTTACTGTAGGTTATGACGTCTTTAACGCGAGATGAAAAGTTATCGTCCATAGCTTTTTTTAAATACTGTGTTCAAAAATTGAACCAGACACATAACGAATAGACAAAAAAAATTGTTGAATTACAAATAAAATCAGCAAAAAATTTTGCAATTCTTTCAAAAATAGTTTGTTAATAAATTATAAGAAAATAGGGCATAAATTAATATATATTCATTCGATGAATATGTATTTTAGCAATTATGTCATAACATTAAATAAAAAACCGAATGGCTACTGAAGATAAATTGATTCCAATCAACATTGAAGACGAAATGAAGTCGGCTTATATCGACTATTCAATGTCGGTCATTGTGTCACGTGCACTGCCAGATGTTCGTGATGGACTTAAGCCTGTACACCGTCGTGTACTCTTCGGCATGCATGAATTGGGAGTCAGAGCAAACTCATCTTATAAAAAGTCTGCACGTATCGTTGGGGAAGTTCTTGGTAAATACCACCCACACGGAGATACATCGGTTTATGATACCATGGTGCGTATGGCTCAATCTTGGAGTTTGCGCTACATGATGGTTGATGGCCAAGGAAACTTTGGATCTGTTGATGGCGATAGCCCAGCAGCCATGCGTTATACGGAGGCACGTTTACAAAAAATTTCAGAAGACATGATGGCCGATATCGACAAAGATACCGTTGACCATCAGTTGAATTTTGACGACACCTTAAAAGAACCCACCGTAATGCCTACTAGGGTTCCTAACTTGCTTATCAATGGAGCTTCAGGTATTGCTGTAGGTATGGCAACCAACATGCCGCCTCACAACCTCACAGAAGTGATCAATGGTACGATTGCATACATTGATACCCCAGAGATCGATATCGATGGTCTGATGGAGCACATCAAAGCACCAGACTTCCCTACAGGAGGCGTTATTTACGGATATGAAGGTGTCAAAGAAGCCTTCCATACAGGCAGAGGACGTGTAGTTGTTCGTGGAAAAGCCGAAATAGAAGAAGTAAACGGTCGTGAATGTATTATCGTTACCGAAATTCCATATCAAGTTAACAAAGCTGATATGATTCGGAAAACTGCTGAAATGGTCAACGACAAAAAAATTGAAGGGATTTCTAATATTCGCGATGAGTCTGATCGCAAGGGAATGCGTATTGTTTACGTCTTAAAGCGTGATGCAATTCCTAATATTGTGCTCAATATGCTGTATAAGTATACAGCCTTACAATCCTCTTTTAGTGTTAATAATATTGCATTAGTCAAGGGCAGACCACAAATGTTAAACCTTAAGGATATGATTCACCATTTTGTGGAGCATCGTCACGAGGTTGTGGTACGTCGTACTCAATACGAGTTGCGAAAAGCAGAAGAGCGCGCACACATTTTAAAAGGACTCATCATTGCCTCTGATAATATTGACGAGGTCATTGCTTTGATCAAAGCTTCTGCCAATGCAGATGAAGCACGCAAAAAGTTGATAGATACTTTTGAATTAACAGAAATACAAGCAAAGGCTATTGTTGAAATGCGTTTACGCCAGCTTACTGGCTTAGAGCAGGACAAATTGCGCAGCGAGTTTGACGAATTGATGAAAACCATTGCCGATCTGAAGGATATTTTAGACAAAAAAGATCGCCGCATGGAAATCATTAAAACAGAACTCCATGAAGTCAAAGACAAATACGGAGACGAACGCCGATCTACGATTGAATACGCAGGTGGAAGCTTCCGTGTTGAAGACATGATTCCAGACGAGAAAGTGGTGATCACCATTTCGCATGCGGGATATATCAAAAGAACACCGCTTGCAGAATACCGTACTCAAAACAGGGGTGGAGTAGGGCAAAAAGCCTCTACGACCCGTAACGAAGACTTTCTTGAGCACTTATTTGTTGGTACCAACCACCAGTATATGTTATTCTTTACCCAAAAAGGAAAATGTTTTTGGTTGCGTGTATTTGAAATTCCAGAAGGAAGCAAGACAGCCAAAGGACGAGCCATTCAAAACCTCATCAATATTGAGCAAGATGACAAGGTGAAAGCCTTCATCTGTACGCAAGACTTGAAAAATGAGGATTATATAAACAGCATGTTTGTTGTAATGGCTACTAAAAAAGGACAAGTCAAAAAGACATCACTAGAACAGTATTCAAGACCAAGGACCAATGGTATTAACGCAATTACGGTTCGTGAAGGAGACGAATTACTAGAAGCCAAACTCACGACTGGACTTTCGCAAGTTGTTTTAGCGGTTAAGTCTGGAAAGGCCATTCGTTTTGAAGAGAGCAAGACCCGTCCAATGGGAAGAAATGCATCCGGTGTAAGAGGTATTTCTTTAAAGGATGCACACGATGAAGTTATTGGCATGGTTACTGTAAATGATTTAGACTCTGACATTTTGGTTGTTTCCGAGCATGGCTATGGAAAGCGCTCCAATTTGGACGACTATCGCATAACCAACCGTGGCGGAAAAGGGGTAAAGACCCTTTCTTTAACGGATAAAACGGGTAATTTGGTTGCGATTAAAAACGTTAATGATGGAGATGACTTGATGATTATCAACCGCTCAGGTATTGCCATACGATTGGGTGTAGATACCCTTCGTGTCATGGGACGAGCCACACAAGGTGTTCGTCTGATTAATATCAAAGGCGACGATTCAATTGCTGCCGTTGCCAAGGTGATGAATGACGATGATGAGATTCAAGATGTAGATGACATTGATGTAACTTTAGAAGATAACGATAATTCATAAACTACTTAATATGAAATTTTATTCCCAAGTGCTTCTAGCTGCCCTAATTTCTTTATCGGCTGTGGCACAAAAAAAGGAGCTTAAAGCTGCACAAAAGCTTGTTGATGCAAGCCTGTACGAAAAGGCACTCGTAGCCTTAGATGAAATGAAACCCCTGATCGATAGCGCAGAGGCAAAATACAGTTCACACTATTATTATTTACTTGGCCTCTCTAAGCAGAAAACAAAAGCTTTTGATGAAGCCATTGCTGCTTTTGACAAGGTCAACTCTATTGAGAAAAGTGCTAGCCTTAAAAAGTACTCTTCCCTTACAGAAAACAATGTTCCAAGCTTAACAAATGACTTGATTAACGAAGCGGTTGATTTGAATAGCAAAAACGAATATTTAGCTGCCTCAACGTTATTGTATACTGCATACGAACTAGATGCTGAAAATAACATAGACTATTTATACTTTGCGGCCTCAAGTGCTGTTAATGCTGGAGATTATGACACCTCTTTGGCTTATTACACAAAACTTAAGGATCTCAACTATGAGGGGCGAAAGAAAGTTTATTACGCTACCGAAGTTTCTACTGGTGATGAGATAGAGGTTCCTGACGCAGCTACCTTCGAGATTTACAAGAAATCCAAAGATTTTAAGGATTTGCGCGAAGATTTAACCCCATCCAGACGCCCGGAAATTGTTAAGAATATTGCGTTGATATATGTACAAAAAGGGGACAATGAAGCTGCTATGCAAGCTGTAAAAGATGCTCGATCTGTATCGCCTAAGGATGTAAGCTTAATTCTTACCGAAGCTGATTTGTATAACAAAATTGGTGACGAGGCTCGATTTGCTGCGCTTATGGAAGAAGCCATAGCACAGGATCCAAACAATGCAGTATTGTACTATAATTTAGGAGTTGTGAACGGAAATAAAGGCAACCGCGATGCAGCAATTTCGTATTACAAAAAGGCAATGGAATTGGACCCTGCTTATGAGCCCACCTATCTTAATTTGGCATCAATAATTTTAGAGGGAGAGGCAGATATCGTAGAACAGATGAATGCCTTGGGAAATTCAGCTGCTGAAAACAGAAAATACGACGTCCTAAAGCAGAAGCGAGAAGGTATTTTCCTAGAAGCTGTACCTTATTTAGAAAAGCTGGTTTCTATTAACCCTAAAAATACTGATGCGTTGACCACGCTGAAAAATATTTTTGGTACAATCGGAGATACCGCAAATTTTAAGAAATACAGAAATATGTTAGACAATCTCTAGACTTGTTTTTTGAAAAATATAAACCTCGCCTTGGTGGGGTTTTTTTATACAATGGATTTGATGAGTCTTAATTGGTACGTATGTGTATTTTTAGCAACATTGAAGATACCTGTTTGATCTAGACGATCAACGCGTACTTGTCCAGCCGCATGGATGATGTAGTTGTTCTCAAGCACAATTCCAACATGTATAATATGGCCATCTTCGTCATCAAAGAAAGCCAAATCGCCAGGCTCGGACTCTTCTATAAAACTAAGCACCTCTCCAAGTGTTGATTGCTCTGTTGCTGTTCTAGGCAACATCAGTCCGCAAAGCTTGTAAACGATTTGTGTAAAACCTGCTTCATCAATACCAAAGGGAGATTTTCCGCCCTTTCTATAGGGGGTATTCAGAAACCTAAAGGCAGTTTGGGGAATGCTTTTCTTTTGAACAGAGCCGCCCGAGGTCTGCCCTTCAAATCGATGACCTAAAAAGACGCAGTTCTGGATGGTGCTTCCAATTGAAACGGGGAATAGTATGGCGTTGTCTTTTAAAATAAACTCAACTAAATCAACCGCCGTTTTGGGTTCTTGCTCGGATAGTTTGGCAAACTCTTCACTTGTTAAATCGGTAAATTGTGCATTGTCAATCCACCCCATAGCACCGTCTGCAAGCTTGATGTTGCTCCATTTTTTTTTGGTTCCAATGACCTCAAATAACTCCCCATATAACACCTCACTTACTAGCGGTGCATCAAATTGAGCAGCTTCTCGTAGCGGAACTAAACTCAACCCACAAATGCCATACGTCATAGTTCAAAAATAAAGATAAAATGAAGACCGTGTTGCTGTCTGTTGAAAAGTGGTATTTTTGTTTAAATCTTTTTTATGTCGCTCTTTTATAGATTTCAAGCTATACTCTATAAAATACTGCTTTTCTTGTTTGTGGTAGGTGTGGTAGTATACCTCCTTCCAAGGGCGGGTAGCTTCCAATATGAAATACAAGCGGGTAAGCCTTGGCAATATGAAACTCTTTTGGCACCCTATGATTTTCCCATTCAAAAAACAGCAGATGAGTTAGAAGAAGAACGGACACGCTTAAAAGCAAATATTCCACGCTACTTTTCGGTAGATCAAGAGGTATTGCCAGCCGTCTTTGATGCTTTTGACCAATACGTCGCTGCGCTTCCTGCCAACGAAGCATCAAATGCTCTTTTTGTCAATTGGCGCACGACAATCGAAGCCATGTATACTATTGGTGTGGTGTCGTTTTCTGAGACCCTTTTTGAAGAAGAGATTGCACTGGTAAATAACACGAGAAAAAAGACGATTAAACTTACCGACTTATATGCTGATATAGACGTTAAAAATGAATTGGAAAATCAATTGATTGAAGCAGGAACAGGTATTTTATCTGATGCCAGTATGCAGTATCTGCTCTCTTTGATAACGCCCAATGTTTCGTATGATGAAACCTTAACTGCACAATTTCGTTCGGAAGCCCTTGCAGGGATAGTGTCCATTCGTGGATTGGTTACTAAAGGAACGCGAATCATCGCAAAAGGTGAGGTAGTTGAAGGGGAAAAGCTAAAAATATTACAGTCGCTTCAGCTTGAATATGAGTCTCAAACTTGGACTCAGACTAATACGGCTTGGATTATTTTAGGGTATACATTATTGGTTAGTGTCCCTGTTTTACTTCTTTTTGTGTTCTTGTGGCGCACACGATCCTTGGTCTTTGAAAACAACAAGCGCATTACCTTTTTGTGTGTTATCATATTGTTGATGGTCTTACTGACAAAAACAGTTGTGGATGTAAATCCGTTATATGTTTACGCGGTGCCTATATGTATGCTGCCCTTACTTTTGCGTACTTTTTTTGACACCCGAATTGCGCTATTTTCTTTGATGATTGCTCTATTTCTTCTTGCTTTTTTGGTTCCCAATAGCTTTGAATTTATGTTTTTACAGATGATGGCTGGTATTTTGGCATCCCTTACCGTCAATGACCTGTACCGTCGCGCAAAACTGTTTATTTCTGTAGGACTTATAGTGGGATTGTATGTTGTCTCTTATATTGCCTTTACCCTAATTCACGACGGGAATTTGAATCAGTTATCCTATGATGTATTACTGCTTTTTGTAGTGAATGGTTTAGCTATTTTATTTGTACAACCGCTTATTTATATTTTTGAAAAGGTATTTGGTTTGGTGTCAGATGCTTCCCTGTTGGAACTCTCAGATACGAACAGTAAACTCCTTCGTGAACTGGCTGATAAAGCCCCCGGAACATTTCAACATTCTTTGCAAGTGGCCAATATAGCCGAAGCTGCTGCCAATGCTATTGATGCCAATACATTACTCACTAGGGTAGGTGCCTTGTATCACGATATAGGAAAAATGAAAAATCCGGTTTTCTTTAGTGAAAATCAAGCTTCTTATAGTCCACATGATGATCTTTCTTCTGAAGTAAGTGCTAAAATTATCATTGAGCATGTGCTGCATGGGATTACACTTGCTAGAAAGGCTAAGCTACCAGATAGAGTAGTTGACTTTATACGCACGCATCATGGCACAACAACCGTGCTTTATTTTTATCAACAGGCGAAACAGAATAACGATGAGGTAGCTATTGAACAATTTCAATATCCTGGCCCAAAGCCCTTTTCAAAGGAAACGGCTATTGTTATGATTTCAGATGGCGTAGAGGCAGCATCAAAAAGTTTAAAAGAACCCACAGCAGAGAAAATCAATGCCTTTGTAGATAAGATTGTACAGCGCCTAATGGATGAGAAACAATTCTTAGCGGCTGACATTACCCTTCGTGAGATTGAAACAATTAAAAAAGTATTGGTTGAGAAGCTCATCAGTAGCTATCACTTGCGCGTTGCGTATCCCGAATAATAGCTTCAGTCGCACTTTATTCTTATTGTGCGGTTTATCCGTGATCGCGCTAGGATTAGTTTATGATCCTAAGAAATCTCCGCTTTGAAAATCGACAAAAGAAACAGCAGCTTCATCCAAATAAAAAAGCAAGCTATTTATTTGAGCTTGCTTAATTTCAACTTTTTTGTTGATTTATTCGTGATCGCGCTAGGATTCGAACCTAGGACCGTCTGCTTAGAAGGCAGATGCTCTATCCAGCTGAGCTACGCGACCTAATTTTCGCTAGTTAACTTCAAAGCTTTTTGAAAGTTCTAAAAGAATTCCAAAAAGCTTGAGTTAAGTTGCGGAGAGACTGGGATTCGAACCCAGGCAACACTTACGCGTTGACAGATTAGCAATCTGCTCCATTACCACTCTGGCACCTCTCCTTTAAAGTAATAAAGCGCCGGCAAAAATACGTTATCATAAGCAATCCGCCAACTAATTATCGCGTTGGTCAAAATCTTCTTTTTCTTTTTGACGAATTCGGTTGATAACAGCAATTATTACAGCAGCAATAACAGCAATCCAAATAATACGATTCATCTAGTTTATTTTAACAGCAGTACCAAATGCAAGAATCTCAGAAGCCCCTTGGGAAACAACAGAGGTTGTAAATCGAACATTTACCACAGCATCAGCATCCATACGGTTTGCGTCGTCTATCATGCGTTTTAAGGCTTGTTCGCGCGCATCTGCTTGTAGTTTGGTGTACTCTTCAATTTCACCCCCTACGATATTTTTGATTGAAGCAAAAATATCTCTTCCAATGTTGCGGGAACGAACCGTACTGCCTCGTGCCATGCCTAAAGATTCAACAATTTTTTTTCCAGCTATGGTTTCAGTAGTTACGTATAGCATAATTACATGTTTTTAGTTAAAGCATTTACTATTCTATTTTCACTGAAAAACTCACTCAAAATCACTTTTAGAACCGTATACATAGGTACCGCTAAAAGCATGCCTATTGGTCCAGCCAACAGACCAGCTAAAATGATTATAAGAAATATTTCAAGGGGGTGTGATTTAACACTTTTTGAAAAAATATAAGGCTGTGAAAAGAAGTTGTCTACGAGTTGACCGATTACAAAACCGATAAACACATAAATGGTTTTAGGTACGATTACACTGGCGATGTCTGCATCAAGATTACTCACCATGGTAAGAATAATCATTAAAACGGCGCCTGCTAGGGGGCCTATGTAAGGAATGATATTAAACAAAGCACAGATAAGTGCAATAGTCAATGCATTTGGAATACCAAAAATCAGCAGAACACCAGAGTAAAACAAGAACAAGATGGTTATTTGCAGCAGGATACCAGAAAAATATCGAGATAATAAGTTAACAACTCGGGAAAAAGAACGCTCTATACGTTCCTTTTTGTCGTCAGCAAATACGAGTAAAATACTTCTCAATAACAACGAACTGTCTTTTAGCAAAAAGAAACTGATAAATAAAACAGAAAATAACGCAATAGTAAATCCGCCTAAAAATCCTAAAAACCCATTTAAAAGATTGGGAAGGAAGCTAAAGTCAACTTTAGATAACAGGTCTTTAATGTTTTCTGTGAGATTTATATCGTATTTCTCAAAATACATACCTAAGTCTGAAACCAACCTGAGTAAATCGGCTTCCCATTGGTCTATCTGTAGTAAGGATAAGTTTTGTGCTTGCGTGGTAATTACCGGCACAACCATTGATCCAAGCCCAAGAATAAGTAACAATAACACCAAGAGCGTAACAACAGTCGCAAGGGTATTTTTAAATTTAAGTATCCTCATAAAAAACCCCTTAATGGGCTGACCTACAAGTGAGACAACAATTGCCAAAAACACATAGCCTAAAAGAGACTGTGCCATCATGACAAGATTAAACAGTGCTACAAGGCCCACTATGATAAGAAAGGCTTGGACTATTCCGCGCGTAAGATTATTTGCATTCACATTTCTAAGGTAAAAAAATATTATGGATTCATAAGCAATGCGGTGTGCAATGCTGCTAATGCAGCTGTTTCTGTTCGTAACCTATTACTGCCAAGATGTACAGCTGTAATATTTTGATCATTTGCCCACGCTATTTCGTTTTTGGAAAAATCTCCCTCTGGACCTATGAGTATGCTGCAGTTGGCTTGTCCATTAACCACATCTTTTAAGCTTTTTTTCGGGCTGTCTTCACAGTGTGCCATAAAGGCTGGCTTCTTAATTTCTAATTCTTTAAGTGGTGTTAAAGGCGCTAGTATAGGCATGTAGGCGCGTAGGGATTGCTTTAATGCTGCGTGAATAAGCTTTTCACAGCGTTCGTGCTTGATGTGTTTCCTTTCACTTCTGTCACATAATACAGGCGTAATTTTATAAACACCAAGTTCTGTGGCTTTTTCCAGAAACCACTCAAATCTACTTATGTTCTTGGTGGGAGCAACAATCATGTGGATGACAGTTTTGGGCGCTGGAATAGTTTTGATTTCTAAAAGCTTGACAACACAACTTTTCGGAGAAACCAAATGCAGTTTTGCTGTTATAAGTTGCCCTTTTCCGTTAGTTAGGTTTAATATATCACCTACATTTTTACGTAGCACTTTGGCTACGTGTTTACTTTCAACTTCGTTGAAAATATAGCGTTCTGTTGTTAGGTCTATATTGGGTGTGAAGAATTGCTGCATCAGATCGATATTCTTGCTTTTGGTTCACTTGATAGGCCGTCAAATACACCTTCTTTATGTTTTAAATAGCCCGCCATGGCAATCATGGCAGCATTGTCAGTGGTGTAGGGCAGCGGGGGCAGATACAAGGCAATATCATACGCTTCAAGTGCTTTACGTAAACCACTGTTAGCGGAGACACCACCTCCCAAAACAACTTGTTTAAGACCTGTTTGTTTAACGGCTGTTTTTACTTTTTCAACCAAGATGGATACGATAGCCGCTTGAATAGAGGCACATAAATCATGGAGGTTATTTTTAATAAAATTCGAGTCTTTGTCTTGTGCCGATCTTAAGAAGTATAATACACTTGTTTTAAGGCCACTAAAGCTAAAATTTAAATCGGCTACCGTTGGCTTGCCAAAAGTAAATTTTGCGGTGCCAAGTGCGGCGTATTTGTCTATGATAGGTCCGGCAGGGTAGGGCAATCCTAGCATTTTGCCTGTTTTATCAAAAGCTTCACCAGAAGCATCGTCGAGAGTTTCACCCAATACATCAAAAGAGGAAGCATTTTCAACGCGCACTAGCTGCGTATGCCCACCAGAAACGGTTAATCCTAAAAATGGAAAATGAGGCGTAGGAAAGGCATCGTCAATAAAATGCACCAATAAATGCGCCTGCATGTGGTGAACAGCAACAAGAGGAATGTTTAGAGCAAGAGAAAGCGATTTTGCAAAAGCATTTCCCACAAGCAGCGATCCAAGAAGGCCAGGGCCTTGCGTATAGGCTACTGCGGTTAGGTCTTTTTTGTCGATATTTGCTTTTGACAGTGAAGTTTCTACAACAGCGACAATGCGTTCCACGTGCGCTCTCGATGCTAATTCCGGAATTACACCACCGTAATTTTCGTGTTCGAGCTGTTGCGAAACGACGTTGGCACGTAATTTGCCATCGACAAGCACCGCAGCTGCTGTGTCGTCGCAAGAAGTTTCAATACCTAAAATGATAGTTGCCAAAATAAATATATATTCACAAAATTAACACTTTGGAAAAGAAGCCTCCCATAAAAAAGAAAATAAGAAGCATCATTGCTGCTGTTTTACTTTTTATGTTGTTGATTGTGTTTGTTTTAATGCTTCCAGTAACGCAAACTTATTTTGGACAACGCTTTGCTAAAAGTATTCATGACCGCTTCGGCACCAATATTGAAATCAGCAGCATACAAGTTTCTCCTTTTGGATATGTTAAACTTCACGACATATTGGCTTATGACCATAAGCAAGACACACTCCTTTATGCGGGCTATCTTCGTTTAAATACCCTCCGTCTAGGCGCCATCTTGCAGGGTGAAAATGAGATAGGAAATGTTTTTTTAAAAGATGTAGTGTTTAATAGCACCATCTATGAAAACGAAAGCAAGTCTAATGTAAACCAGTTTTTTAATCGCTTTATCAAGGAAAAACACACCAAAAGTAAAACTGAAATTGTGGCGGCTTCCATCAGTTTGGTAGACGCTTCCGTGGTTATTCAAAATCAAAATAAAAGCAAGGATAGCGCACAGCGATTTACGGCGCTTAATGCTGATATTCAAAACTTTCGAATAGTTGGAGACGTAATTAGTGCAGATATACAACAGCTTAATACCCAAACAAATTGGCATGATACAGCCCTGACCTCACTAGCTGGAACGTATCAATTTTCACCAACCCAAATGAAGTTGGAAAATGCAGTTATTCAAACGAAAGAAAGTGTGCTTGATGTGGACATCCGGCTAACTTACCCTAAAGGTGGATTAAAAGATTTTGTAGATAAAGTGAGCTTAAATATTGATCTTCAGCCCTCATCAATGGGTTCATCGGATTTAATAAAAATCATGCCAAATTGGAAGGGTCAATTTGTTGAAATAAAAGGAACTATTGATGGTCCCGTTTATGATTTTGCCACAAAAGGTGTTCAAATTAGGCATCAAAGTACTACTGTCAATTTTGATGGAAAAATCAAAAACATCTTGGATGAGGATACGAGGTCTTTAGAAGTTGACTTAAAGATAGATGCGGCTGAAAATACGGCTTCCATTCCTTTTGCGCTGTCCGCTGAAGTCAGTGAGTTTTTAATGCGTTTGGATGACTTTTCTACTGATGCTAAAGTGATACTTCATGATAAGTTGTGGAATGTAAAGGCTGACCTAAAAACAGCCCTCGGACGCATGCAAAGCAATGCCTCCTTTGCTCTTGATTCAAAAGTAAGCGACTTTTCTATTAATCTTGCTTCGGATGATTTTGATATTGGCAAACTTACAGCTGTGCCAACAATTGGTCGCACTGGACTTGGTGTGGTCGTTTCTGGAAATGGTTTTGATATGTCAAACTTGAAAGCGGCAATTGAAGGGAAGCTTACCAATTTTAACTACCGCGAATACAGCTACGATACCTTGGCAATTGAAGGAACCATTAACCCAAAATTCTTTTTGGGGAATATGCATATCCAAGATGAATCTATTGTCATTGATTTAAATGGACAGGTGGATTATGCCTCTGATATGAGGAACTTTTCATTCAACACTGAAATTCAACAACTTGATTTTAAGGCTTTAGGGTGGCTGCCCAATGGCATTGACGGTATTTTTTCTGGCTCTGTTGATTTGGCATTGCAAGGCAATAACATTGACGAAATGATTGGGGATTTATACATTGATGAGGGTACACTTATAACACCCGGCCAAACCTACTCGTTCTCATCGCTGTCTGCACAATCTAGGCTTACAAATGGACTTCGGGTATTAAATATAAATTCTGATGACGTGGCCACAGGTTTAGTGATTGGAAATTTTAAGCCTTCAGAAATGGGGGTACTTGCTAAAAACGCCTTGGGCAGTCAATTTAAGCGTTACAAGCCTCTTCATATGTCTCCAAACCAGCACGTCGATTTTAATTTCAACTTACGCGGAAAGATTGCATCTGCTCTTTTCGGAGGCGTTGTTTCATTGGATGACAATACATTTATCAAAGGAAGTATTAAGCCAAGTGATTCTCTCTTTAAACTTGAAGTTCGCGCGCCAAGTATCGCTGTAAACAATACCCAGTTAAATGGCTTATCCTTAAAGATTGACACCAAACAACCCATCTATCATTCAAATATTCGTATAGATGAAATAGCTACACCCAAAGCCAAATTATATGATGTTGAATGGATCAATGCCCAGGTTTCAGATAAGTTGTATGGTCGCATTGAATTTGGCGCTGCCAAAGAAGCAAAAGACATTAATATCATCAATACCGCATTTACCATTAATGATTCTGCCCAAGCAATTTTAGAAATTCAAGATGTAGCCCTTTTCTTTAACAACAATCGCTGGACCATTGATAAGCAATATGGCAGTCCCACCTTGACCGCAACAAGTACTAGCGATTTTGCTTTTAGTAATCTAAATTTTATGACAGAAAATTCTGCTATCACTGCCAATGCAAGTCAAAACGGAAACGATTCTTTTGCTGTTGATGTAAAATTTTCAAATGTGTATTTGAGGGATCTATTGTCTTTTCAAAAAGACAGGTGGGAGGGAACCCTAAATGGATTTCTCAATATCCGCCAGTCTTCTTCTGGTTTTGGAGGGAATTCAAGTTTGCGCATGACAGATTTAGCTTTAAATGGTGTATCCCTTGGACAAGCTGATCTTAAGCTGCAATCAAACAAAGAAAATCAAGATTATCAATTGGCCTTACAAATATCAGATGATGGAAAAGAGGCTTTGCTTGCTACTGGAACTATTGGGATACAGAACGCCATTCCTACTTGGGATATTGATGTGGCTTTTTCAGACTATAACATGTCGTTAATTGCAGGTTTGACAAATGATGTCTTTTCGCCTTTTCGTGGAAAAGCCAACGGAAACCTACAGTTGTCTTCCACAGCGGGCAAAATCATTCCCAAAGGGGAGTTTGTTGTTGATGAGCTGACGTTGGGTGTGCCTTATTTAAACACCCTATACAACTTTACAGCTGCTGTTCCCTTTCGATTTAGTGAGGACTTAATACGCATAAACACTTCTCCCTTTAGTTCAGGTGATGATCAAACAGCTCAACTCACAGGTGTGCTAACCCATCAGTCTTTTTCCAATTGGGGATTGGACATGAACATAAATGCCACACAACTTGAAGTGCTCAATACACCCTTTACGGAAGAATCGTTGTATTACGGCAATGCCTATTTTAAGGGAGACGCTCATCTCTACGGCGCTTTCTCAAACATGCAGATAGACGTTGTGGGTGAAACTGCAACGGGAACCAGTATATTTATTCCAATTCAATATGATACTAAAATTGGTGACGTTTCTTTCATCAATTTTATAGATAAGCAAGTTGAAGAAGGACTTGAAACAGTACAACTCAATACCGTAAAAGGCTTGCAATTGAACTTTGAATTGGATGTTACGCCAGAAGCAGAAGTTGAAATTGTCGTTGATCCCGAAACAAAAAGTTTTTTGCGTGGTCGTGGCGCAGGGAGTATCCTAATGGAAATAGATACAGCGGGGTCGTTTGCTATGTGGGGGGACTTTATTGCCTTTGAAGGAATATACAACTTCAAGAATCTAGGACTCATTGACAAAACATTTCGTTTGGAACCAGGAGGTGTTATTTTCTGGGAGGGTGATCCGTATGGTGCTCAAATTAATATGCAGGCCATCTATGAGGTTCCAGGTGGTGCTAATCCTGCAGTGCTTTTGGAGGGTGATAACATCAGTCAAAAAATCCCTACAGACGTTTCCATTACCTTGTTTGGAAACCTGCTTAACCCTGAAACTCCAACGTTTGAGATTAATTTCCCAAACGCTTCAGGCGTCGTTAGAAACGAATTAAACTACAGGCTCAACGATGAAGAAAGAAGACAGCTTCAAGCCATTTCGTTGCTCTCACAGGGCAGTTTTATCAATGAAGTTTCGTTAGCGGCAATTTCTAGCCAAACCCTAACAACCAATCTTTTTGAAAAGGCATCTGGAATTTTTGATAATATTTTTACCAATGAAAACGACAAGTTGAATTTGGGTATTGATTACCTTCAAGGCGATCGCAATGCTGCTGTTTCCATTAAAAACCGCGATAGACTAGGGGTGAGTTTGTCAACTAATATTAATGAGCGCATTCTAATTGACGGGAAAGTAGGGGTGCCTGTTGGCAATGAAGAGGAGACCATGATTATTGGAAATGTTAAACTCGAATTCTTACTTAATAAGAAGGGAGACCTCCGTGCGCGTGTGTTTAATAAGGAAAATGAATTCCAATATTTTGGTGACGATTTGGGCTATACGCAAGGTATTGGAGTTGGTTATCAAGTTCGTTTCGATTCTTTCCAAGAGCTTGTCAGTAAAATTTTTAACAAAAAAGACAACATTAAACCTTAAATCATTAGGTTAAAATGAGAGATTATTCGTTAATTTGCACAGCAATTTAAACGATGAACTCTACAGATTCAGCTGACGTCAAAATTTCAAACATTGCCGTACTCACTTCAGGAGGCGATGCACCCGGTATGAATGCCGCTATCAGGTCGGTAGTGCGTTCCGCAGCTTTTTACAAACTTAATTGCTTCGGTGTTTACAGAGGCTATGAGGGTATGATAGAAGGTAGTATAAAGCCTTTGGGACCAAGAAGCGTGAACAATATCATCAATAAGGGTGGTACTATACTCAAGTCTGCCCGCTCTAGTGAATTTAGAACTAAAGAAGGTCGTAAAAAAGCATTTGCCAACTTACAGCAAAAAAATATTGACGCACTAGTAGTTATTGGGGGCGATGGGAGTTTTACTGGAGGCTTAATTTTTCAACAAGAATTTGGTATTCCTGTTATTGGAATTCCTGGAACTATTGACAACGATATTTACGGTACTT
>Ga0228657_1000218_pt1 | contig 34143 bp, 26 predicted proteins | sample 70DmetaG_FD_182743 | JGI IMG/M metagenome (GOLD analysis project Ga0228657, IMG submission 182743) | Seawater microbial communities from Monterey Bay, California, United States - 70D | ecosystem: Environmental > Aquatic > Marine > Coastal | place: USA: California | collected 2016-10-07 | reverse complement strand
CATTGTGTGGTTAAACCCTTAATGTCAAGCTCTGGTAAGGGCCAAAGTGTGGTAAAAGAAGTGTCACAGCTCGAAGCGGCATTTCAATATGCTATGGAGGGTTCGCGTGGTGATTTGAAAGAAATTATAGTGGAAGGTTTTATTGACTTCCATACGGAAATCACCTTGCTGACCATTACTCAGGAATCGGGTGAAACACTGTTTTGTGCACCCATCGGGCACCGCCAAGAGCGCGGGGACTATCAGGAAAGCTGGCAACCCTGTGCCATGGAATCACGCCAACTTGAGCAGGCTCAATCTATGGCTAAGAAAGTGACTCAGGCATTAGGTGGCTATGGAATTTGGGGAATTGAATTTTTCCTAGGTCACGATGCAGTTTACTTTTCAGAATTGAGTCCTAGACCTCACGACACAGGAATGGTAACGCTAGCAGGCAATCAAAACTTCAATGAATTCGAATTGCATGCAAGAGCTTTATTAGGTTTGAACATACCTGAGATCGAATTGCGTTATCCAGCGGTGAGTGCTGTGGTATTGGCCGAAAATGAAGGAGTACCGGTTTACGGAGGTATAGCGTTAGCCAGCTTGGAACCGCAGTCGGACTTCAAACTATTTGGAAAGCCAACGACACGTCCGTATCGAAGAATGGGTGTAGTGTTAACCTATGACCGATTAGAAAAAGAGTCCATGATTGAGCTACGCGCGCGTGCAGCTCGAATTGCCAGAGGCATTACAGTGCATTAATTTTCGCACGTATGGGTTGCGTGAATGACTCAACGATGTCACGATCCAGCGACCCCAGTGTTTGTCCCTCAAGTTTGTGGTAGCGTAGTCCATGTTTGAAGGCGTTGACCAAGTTTGGGTTCGTGCTCTTCATGTAATTTATGGAACCATAAGAGAAGAGGACTTCGCTGTAATTGGGGCCGATTTCAATGAGCGCACCGTCGCTTAATGTCAAGTAATGACACAAGACCATCTGATAGGGAGCACCGGCTTTAGATTTTTCATTTAAAATGTTCTGCTCTAATGCATCAACAACCTGCAGCAATTCTTCTTTTAACTGAGTTAAAACACGTTTGGAAATCCTTCCCGAGGCTTCAGTATAACTGATTTGTCCTATGAGGTTGTCAAATGCACTCGCCGTCCAGAACTCTGTTGTTTTGATACCTTGACTTAGTTTGGTTAATTCGGCGCCCTTTTGAATCAATTCAGTTGGGATTTCTGAAGGGTCAAAACGTTGGTGTCGACGCAAGTTCTCCATTACCCATAAGTAATACCTAAATGAACTAAGCGTCGGCTGATCCATATAGCGATAGAGTGGTAGTTCTTTTGCCGTAAAGTAGAGTTGTGCATCGGGTTGTTGAACAGCCAGCTCCAAGTTTTTACGTGTATTCTCGAGATAAAAATCAATATCGCTGTATTGCTTAATGGGTGGCATTGTTGTGCAAACCACGATTTGCGCATTTTCCTCCGTATTGATTCTCAATGCATCAATACTCAATGAGAAGTGGTTCGCTAATTTAACGAGCTCATCTGCCGTCAAAGGCGTTGAACCCGTACGTTTGCGATAAAGTGAAGCACGTGAACACCCTAAGACGATCATGAGATCTTGGGTGATTTTCGATTTACCTTTGGTTGAGCCAAAAATCTCTTCAAACAATTGAACTTGGAACTCGTTGGGTGTAAACATGGTTTTTGACTTAACCCCTAATATCGCATATTTTAATTAGATGCAGACCACCGCTGAAAATGTAATTGCCGGCAAGCTCCCTGGAAGATTAATCGAGCTTGAAGATGGATCCCTTCTTCCGTTAACTCAGCCTCTAGTACGTCGTAGTTCAGGGCAATATACCCGACAAAGAAGACTGGCTATTTTGAACCGCTGGATTCGTAAAGGAATCCTACAGGTGATAGGAAGTCCCTGGTTACCAGGTTTTTGGACCCTAAGTCTGGAAGAATCAAATCGTGCGCTCGTCGCCATTAAAAATATGCGCTTGCCGGTCAAACTGCTCTTGTCTGTGACTGATGAGTCCATGAGTGAAAATAAAAATTGGTTTTCCTTCAAAGCAGATCCAATGATGTCAATCGAAGTTCGATGGAATTCTTTTGAGTCTTATGCCCTCGGGATGAAGAAAAAATATAGGGCGCGTTTAAAGAAAGTGATAAAGTCGAATAGGGCTTTAGAAGTGCGTACAATTGTCCCGGAAGAAGATGATTTTTCAACGGCAGCAGATTTATTAACCACAACCCTCACGGACAAAGTAGTAGCTATGCCTGAAAATTTAAAGTGGCTTTTAGAGCTGTATCAAACAGTCTTTGGTTCGTCATTTAAGATACATGGCTTTTTTCTTCAAGATCGATTGATTGGATTTATATCTACCGTTGAAGACGGTAAACTTTTGCGCGCCATGCACTTTGGCTCTTCGGATAGTTCACCTAATGATTTCTACAGTTATACTATGTTTTATGTGATTCGATTAGGTATTGAAGGCGGATACCAAAAAGTGAGTTTGGGAAGGACTGCAACTGAAATTAAAAGTACCTATGGAGCAGAACCGGAGGTGAATTATTTTTCCTTTTACTCAGCAAATTGGTTTTTTAGGGTTTTGTTAAAATTGGCTCAGAAACGTTACAAGCCGAAATCTTACGTCTTACGAAGACCTTTTAAATAAAAAATTGTTTTAGTAGTTCAGCACATTTCTTATGTTTAGCCAACGACAAAAAATAGCATTATGAAAAACACATATGAAAGAGTATTTGAGAATAATAAAAAATGGGCAGCCCACCATTCTGCATCCAATCCAGAATTCTTTGAGCATTTAGCTAAAGGCCAGAGCCCGGAATTTTTATTTATCAGCTGTGCCGATTCTCGAGTCCCCGTCAATAATATCATGGGTCTAGAACCAGGAGAAGTGTTTGTCCATCGCAATGTTGCCAATCTAGTGGTAAATACAGATATGAACATACACAGCGTGATTCTTTACGCTATCGAACATTTGAAAGTGAAACATGTCGTGGTCTGTGGTCATTACAATTGTGGTGGTGTTGCAGCGGCAATGGGTAATCAAAGTTTGGGTTTGATCGATGGTTGGCTTCGTGAAATTAGAGATGTGTATAGATTACACGCTGCAGAGCTAGACGCTATCGACAATGAAGGTGCACGATACAATAGATTGATCGAGTTGAATGTTATAGAACAATGTAATAACATTCTGAAAACCGAATATTTCCAGAAGAGCCATGCTGCCGGCGGGGCGCCGTCAGTACATGGATGGATATTTGATATTTCAAAAGGCGCGCTACTTGATTTAGACTACGATTACAAAGCGCAGATGGAGAACATGAAGGCTATCTATGATATTAATGGCTAAAACGCTTCAATTTGAAAATGAATACGGCGCCTTTACTGTAGGAAGTAAAGGCGCTTCTTTATTGGCACTGAAAATGAAAGGTCATGACCTACTTCACGACTTTAAGCAAAACGCCGAGGATTGGGCTGCAGGTGCTGTATTGTTTCCATTTCCTGTACGTATGGCTTCAGGAACAATCATGGCGCACAACGGACAAGAGTTTCATTGGCCGATCAATGATGAAAAACATCACGCAGCCTTGCATGGATTCACCGTCAATAAAACCTTTGATGTCCAGCCTGATTCTGATGGTTTTTGCTGCCGTTATGTGTACGATGGTCATCACGAGTTCTATCCTTTTCCTTGCGTTTTAGAAATACACTACTCACTTCATGCGCAAGGATTTTTTCTAAAAGCGATTGTCAGAAACACAGGTACACAAGTTTTGCCTTTTCATATTGGTTGGCATCCCTATTTTAAGATACAGGGAAACTGGGGATTAAGTCCAGAACCTACTGCACGTTTGAGCAAAAATGAATTTAGTCATCCAGGTGAGGAAATTCCATATGCCGGTCATCAATGGGCGGAAGAAGTAGACGGGGCGTTTTTCTATAGTGATCACCCTCGCATCCATAATGATGCGTATACTCTTGAAATAAAAACACTAGCTCCTGTAGTGCAGATTTTCCGGCCTACCAATGCACCTTTTATTGCTGTTGAGCCTGTCACAGGATTGGGACATCTGGATTTTCCATGGCTCGAAGTGACACCGGGACAATACCGCGAAGTTAGAACCGGCATCACCCTTGTATAAGGTGGTGCATTCAAATAAATGAGCACTTTGCAAAGTTCGATAAAAAGACCTTGACTCTTCAGTGACTCATTAGTTTAGTCCTCTTTTGTGGCTAATTGGTCCTGCAATTCCTCCAAGCTAACGCCCTTAGTTTCTGGCATCATGAAATGAGTGAAGAGCAGTTGCAACAGCATAAAAACGGCGAAAAACACAAAGATAATCCAGCCAGGAAATGCCTCGAGGACAACTTCACCGAGCATCGTTATTAACGCAGCAAATACCCAATGTGTGCCTGTACCCCATGCTTGACCTGCGGCTCTTACGCTGTTTGGAAAAATTTCAGAGATAAAAACCCAAATGACTGCGCCTTGGCCTACGGCGTGAGATGCGATGAATGTTAGAATAAAAAAGAGGTTGAATTCAGCTGAAGCCCCTGTTTTGAATCCATAGGCCACCATAAGCAATGATATAATATAGCCCACGGATCCTATGTACATGAGTGATTTACGTCCCATACGATCAATAAGATAAAGTCCTGCAAAAGTGAAAAGCAGGTTGGTACCACCGATCGAAATGGAAGAGAGCAGGGAGTCTGAAGCTGCGAACCCCGCATTTTCTAATATGACGGGCGCGTAATAGAGAATAAAATTGATTCCGCTTAATTGGTTGAAAAACGCGAGAAGAAAAGCCAATTGTAACGGCTTCTTGAATTTGCCGTTGAACACACTGTCTTTGGATGAATTATCGGTGGTGTGGTTCTTTATTGCGGTTAATTCACTCTTGGCCGCTTCAGAGCTGTTTAATATGCGTTCTAAGATTCGTAACGCTTGCTTGTCGTCACCCTTCGTAACGACCAGCCACCGCGGAGATTTAGGAATACCAAAGATCAGTCCGCAATAGATAGCCGCCGGTAGGGCTTCTACACCGAGCATCCAACGCCAGTCGTTTATTCCTCCAAATCCGTCGAGAAGATAATTAGAGAGGAAGGCGATGAGAATTCCGAAGACAATGTTGAATTGGTATAATGCGACTAAACGCCCGCGATTTTTTGCGGAACTGATCTCGGAAATATAAGTTGGAGCGGCTACTGTAGATGCACCTACACCTACACCGCCCAAAAACCGGAAGAATGAAAAGAGATAAGGATCCGGAGCGAATGCTGAACCGATTGCACTTATGAGATACAATAATCCAACGGCAATAAGCGTCTTCTTTCGACCCCAAACTCGCGTAGGCACTCCACCTGCGAGAGAGCCCAAAACAGTTCCCCAAAGCGCCATCGACATGATGAAAACGCCGTGAAACCAGGCTGAAGTTTGCCATAATTCCTTAATGGGGGCATTGGCACCGGAAATAACAACAGTGTCAAAGCCGAATAAAAATCCAGCCAGCGCGACGGTCAGCGACCAATTCCAAGTTTTGTTCATTAGAGTTGTATTAACTCTATGCAATGTAATAAAATATGTAGGTGAGATATGGGCCTAGAATCCTGCAGAAAGTTGCAGCCATTCAGCCCACTTGATACCTAATTCACTTTGTGCTTCAGCTTGTTGAATCAATGCTTTTACAAAATTGCTCGTGCGAAGGTTGACTTTGCACATATCTGAATCGTCTGTCTGCAGTTTTTGGTCATTATCTACGTAAAGATTTTAGGGTCAGGTCAATCAGAAATTGAACGATTTCTTTCTGTCCTCCAGATGAGTCCGAGAGCCGTGGTAGGTGTTCAGCGAAGAATTGTTGACTTTGCGCTGCCTCGATAATAGTCGCGAAAAGGCTGTGAGGATAAGGGTAGTCCGGGTTAATTTGCAGTGCGAGTTGACTTAGGGTCTCACAGATCTGTTTGTATCCTAAAAAGTAGCCTTCTTTATTTTCCTGGTCGACGTCTTTAGTGAGGTAAATCTTAGGGTATTCTGCAACCACAACCCGCTGTAAGGCTCGCTCGTCAACGTGAGGAATGCGTTCATCTTGTTCCATAGGAAGGACCAAAAGTTCTATGGCTCGTTTCAGTTTTTCCTCAGGACTGTTAAGCAGCATAAATTCTTGTGCCATTTTCACTTCAAGCCAACCCCAATACCAATTAATGAGATAGGTCAATAATTGATGTTTATTTTGAAAATAGCGGTACACTCCAGATTCGGTACTGACAATCTCCCGAGCGACTTTCTTAAAAGTTAAATGCTCATAGCCAAGCTCGTCCATCAAAGCGATACTCTTTGATAGTATGCGTTTACCCAGTTCTGTTTCATCAGGATTTTTACTATACAGCTTAGCGCTTATTGTGATGTTGAGTGCATTCATAGTATGAGACTAAAGGACGTTAAAAGCAATTGTTTAGCACCGCAATATAGTAGTAATGCTATCGCTGTGCAAAAAGAAAATTCGACTGACACTAGAAAGCCTACCTTTGCTATGCTCTATTAAGTTAATAGAAGCCTAAAAACAACATATGACCTTTGATTCATTGGGGCTTAAGCCTCAAATTCTATCTGCCTTAAAACAACAAGGCTATACACAACCTACACCTATTCAAGCCCAAAGTATACCGGTCCTCTTAGAAGGCTATGATTTACTAGGTACGGCTCAGACCGGCACAGGGAAAACAGCAGCATTTACAATTCCAATTATAGAGCATTTACTGAATGCTCCTTCAGAACGCAAACGTAGAATAAAAGCATTAGTAGTTACACCAACGCGTGAATTGGCCTTGCAGGTTGCCGAAAATGCGAAGCGCTATTCGTCAGGAACGTCCCTTCGTACCGCCGTCATTTTTGGTGGAGTCGGCGCAAACCCACAAATAGATCAGCTTAAAAGAGGGATTGATATTCTTGTTGCAACGCCTGGACGATTGTTAGATTTACAAAGTCAAGGATTTATCGACCTACGCTCACTAACGCATTTCGTTCTTGATGAAGCCGATCAAATGCTGGACATGGGCTTTATCCACGACATTAAAAAATTACTCCGACTAATTCCTTCAAAACGTCAAAGTCTATTTTTCTCGGCAACCATGCCAAAGACGATTATGGAGCTGAGCGGACAGATTTTAAAACCGAACTACAAGCAGGTTCGTATTGCTGTTGAAAAGCCCACAGCAGAGCGTGTGTCGCAATGCGTTTATTTCGTGCGCAAGACAGAAAAACCATCCCTACTTATTCACTTACTGAATGAAATAGAAGGAAGTGTTTTAGTATTTGGTAGAACAAAGCACGGCTGTGATAAAGTGGTTCGGATTCTTGATAAGAAGGGAATTCGTGCAGCGGCTATCCATGGAAATAAAAGCCAAAATGCCCGTCAGAAGGCGCTTAAGGGTTTTAAAGAGGGCACCGTCCGCGTGTTAGTGGCTACTGATATCGCGGCTCGGGGTATTGATATTTCAGGGTTAGAACATGTAATTAACTATGAACTTCCAAACATTTCTGAAACTTACGTTCATCGCATAGGTCGAACAGGGCGCGCCGATGCATCCGGTTCTTCCATTTCTTTTTGTTCCGCAGATGAGCGTGGGTATCTAAAAGATATCGAAAAACTCATCAAAGCGGCTGTTCCTTTAGTTGAAGAACATCCTTTTACTGAAGGCGCTGCAGAGGAATGGTCGGTCCCTGAGAATCGTATACCGGCAAAGCAAGGACAGCGCTCGCAACGTACAAGTCGCGGTCCAAAAAAAGGCGGTGGGAATCCCCGTTCCGGAGCTCCTGGTCGCGGAAAGCGACCGTCAAGAAGACACTAGTATTGTAGTAATTCGAGCACTTTTTCTTCAAAACGGGTAAGGGTAAACTTTTTGATAGGGAACCCTAAAGGCCCCATACCTGCTTTGTGGATTAACTTATTCCAAAGAAACTGGTCTGCGATATGAGGAAGAATCAGCTGAGGTCTCTCAAACTGCAAGGCACTATGAGTAGTACCTGAGCCTCCATGGTGAACCACTGCTCGAACGCGACTGAAGAGCCAATCGTAAGGAATATCTCTGACTAGAAAGATGTTTTCGGGTAAAGGGCTGTCTATTTCAATACCGCCCCAGCTAGAGTTAATGAAAATGGGGAGATCGTGTTTCTTACTTAGTAGTATTAGGGCTTGACCTACTTCTTTCGGTTTCGCATTGATCATTGAACCAAACCCTACATACAAGGGATTCGGATATTTTTCTATAAATCGTATTAAATCTTCTGAAGGCTCCCAATGCTTGGACTTATTGCGTTCACGAAAATCTGTAACCTTAACGCGTTCAGGCCAGTACTGAGGTTGCGGGAAGAGACGCTTGGAGATGGCGTATTCAACAGGCACCTTATTCAATAAAAAATCACGAACCTCTTTTCGTTTTAAAGGCGCCCAATCCCATTCTGTCAAGATTTTGTTGCCATAACCTATAACTACCTGAGAAATCATCGCTGAATTTGTGAGTGTATAGCTCATTTTATTCCACAACTTGTTGTTGAATTGGCCCATTCCTATGGCTGGCAAATCGCGAACCGGATGTAACAAACAAGGCATGGGAATGAGTAATTCCACGCTCCGTTTTGCGCGTAAGGCCGCCATGACGGGGTAGGCACATTTGATGTGGTAAATGATTTTATCGGGAGTAAAATTCACATCTGCATCCCGTTGATCGCGGATGAGCTGCTTTTGTATGGGGCTCGTTTCTCGCAAAAGCTTGAAAAGCGTGATGATTCGGCTAGCCCCGGAGCCTATTTGCCCCGTGATTTTTTTAACATCAGGAGAATCGATTAAGTCGAGGTATTCGTGCGTCATGGGGAAGAAATGATCACTCACTTCTGAGGCCAGTGAACGAAATTGTTCTGGCATGCAAAAGGCAACTTCATTTCCAGCATCTTTAAGTTCTTCACCCAAAGCTAGATAAGGTTCCATGTCTCCGCGGGACCCTAAAGTCATAAGTAGAATTCGTTCCATTTATGAAAGTTAGTGTATCTCATTCAAAATTGGTTGACCAAATACCTTAATTAATGGTGTTTGTATCTTTTTTAATGAAGCATTTATACGATTTGGTATACGTAATAGATCGTAATCACCTGTTTATCAATGATTTGTGCTTAAAAATACTAGGTAGTGAAAAAATGTGCTTTAGACCTTTAATACTGATTATTTCGTTGTAGTTTTGGTAAACTAATCAATTGGTAGACCAATTAATCGTCAGTTAAAGTGATATGATGTGCCTTCAAGATAGTTTGAATATTGATCTTATTCCAGGGTTGAAAACGCCGGTAAACAAGGCTATTTCTGGTGTTGAGCTCTATCAGGTGGCGCGGTCTTCATTTAGTACCTTTCCATTTTTGCTTGGTGCTGTACTCAGTGCTAGCCTTAACAACTTTAATATGTTAATATGGAAACTTTAAAGAATTTCACAGAAATCAAAGTCGACTCACCTGTTGACATCATAATTCGTCAAATCAGAGATCTAATTGCTTCTGGCCAGCTTAAACCAGGGGATAGATTACCTTCTGAACGCCTGTTAAGTGAGCGACTAGGGGTGGGTAGAACTCAGCTAAGAGACGCATTACGCAAAATGGAGTTCTATGGCATCCTTAAGACACGCCCTCAAAGTGGGACTGTAGTTGCAGGATTGGGCCTGCCCGCGCTCCAGAGTTTAATTACTGATATGTTGCAATTGCAAGGCAATGATTTCAAATCGCTTGTAGAATCTCGTATCATCCTTGAACGTAATATAGTTCAATTGGCCGCACTCAACAGAACTGACGAAGACCTAGCAGCTATTGAATTAGCTATGGATAAACATAAAGAGGCCCTTAGTCGCGGCGATGATGCGATCGGTGAAGACTTTGTTTTTCACCTGAGGATTGCGGATGCTTGTAAAAATTCTGTTTTAAAATCATTGATGTTAATTATCACCCCTGAAATAGTTGAATACTTTAAAAAGCATAACATCTACTCGGAGGATCATGCTCAGATTATCAGAGAGCATCACGAATTATTCAGATGTATAGCTGAGCGCAAACCTATGGAAGCCGGAGATAGCTTAAGTAACCATTTAGCTATGATAGCAAATTACGTGCAGAACAATCAATAAATATAATTTTTCCCTCGAATTAGTGGTGTCATGGGATTAAAATAAAAACCGGAATATATTTTCAAAATCCACCGATGATATATTCAAAAAACAGAATCATGATAGTACACAAAAAGACGATTTTGGATTCAAAACGAAGCAAGATGCTTATGCTTCTTCTCTTTGTTTTTGGAATCAATGCAGGACTGTTGGCACAAAGTGTGACAGTTACCGGGGTAATTTCCGGATCTGATGGAGGAACCATACCAATGGCTTCCGTAGTAGTAGAAGGAACGGAAATAGCAGCAGTTTCTGATGCTTTGGGACGTTACAGTATTAAAGCTCCCAAAGAGGGTACCTTGGTATTTTCGAGTTCGGGCTATTTATCTCAAGTAGTTCCTATCGTAGGTCGCGCTTTAGTAAACGTAACCCTGAACCAAGACAATGAGATTTTGGACGAAGTGGTAGTTGTAGGTTACGGAACAATCCGTAAGTCTCACTTAACAGGTTCGGTAGCTAAAATTGAAAACAAAATCCTAGACCAAATTCCAGTGGGTCGCGTTGATGACGCTTTGAGCGGTCAAATAACGGGAGTTACCATTCAGCAAACTAACCCTGCTGCTGGTGAGGCGCCCACTATTAGAGTTCGTGGACAGGGTTCTATTTCCTTTGATTCAGATCCATTGATTGTCTTAGATGGCATCGTTGTTGGTAACGATGGTGATTTCTTGTCTAGTTTGGACATGAACGATGTAGCTTCTGTTGAAGTACTTAAAGATGCTTCTTCAGGTGCAATCTATGGTTCACGTGGTGCCAATGGTATCATTATGATTACAACTAAGAAAGGTGTTGAAGGACCGACTAAGTTTTCATATAACACGTACGTTGGATTTAAAGATGTTCCAGCTAACGATGTACTGAGCACAGTTGACGAGTGGGCTCAATTTGTTCGTGATAACAACAATGGCGAATTGACCGACAGAATGCAATACATTGAACAATTAGGTAGTACCACTAATTGGGAGGATGTTGTCTTTGATGGCGGCATGATTACAAGTAATGCAATTAGTGCACGTGGGGGAACAAAAAACACGAAATTCACAGCTTCTGTGAACCACATGAATGATCAAGGTGTGTTGCTCACGGATAATTTCGAAAAAATAAACTTCCGTATCAATCTTACAACCAAGTTAAGAGAACGCATTCAATTCGGTGTTAATCTTAATCCATCGCACACGGAACAACGAAGATTCCCTGTTGGTGTTCATGATGCTTTGCGTCAGGCTCCATGGAATCCAGGATGGATCACAGAGGACAACATTGGGTATGTAAACCGTTATCGTGAAAATGGACGTTGGTCTGATGTTCAAGTAGGTGATTACGCCATGGAACGTATGTTCGATGATTATGATCTAGAAAACGGTATGCCTGACCCAAATTCTTCAGGAACAGATATCTCCACTACTTCTAATGCAGGCCCTTTAGCGAAAATTCTTGAGCGTGATCGCAGAAAGTACCAAACTAAAGTATACGCAAATACATTTTTGAAGTTCCAGCTGACAGATGCATTGTCGTTCAAGCAGACTTTCGGTGGTGACTTCCGTTACACGAAAAACCGCGAGTGGTACGGTGTTACGGCAACTCGAAATGGTGCCGCTGATTCAAGATCTAATCGCAGTACTGACATTAGATGGCATACAGTTAGTGAGAGCACAGTTAATTACGATAAGGAATGGGGTAATCAGAGCCTTAATGCTGTAGCTGGTTTTGCATATGAGACTTGGCAAACGGAACAAACTTTATTGAATTCTGCAGGTTTTACTAATGACCTGATTCAAACCATTCCTGGGGCTAATTTAACGGGTGGCGAAATGGTTGAATACGATGAGGCATTATTGTCTTATCTATCTCGTGTTAACTATACCCTTAAAGACCGTTATTTATTGACCGCGAGTATTAGAACTGATGGTAGTTCTAAGTTTGGTCCAGAGACTAAATATGGTGTATTCCCAGCTTTAAGTGCAGGATGGCTCGTTAATCAAGAAAATTTCTTTCCGGCAAACAGCATTGTCAATAACTTGAAAGTAAGAGCTAGTTACGGATTAACTGGTAACAATAGTGGTATTGGTCAATACGATCATCTTGGTCTTATTTCACCGTTCGGAACTGGTTTTGGTCAGATTGGATACAATGCAACAAATATTGCTAATCCTAATTTAGGTTGGGAGCGCTTGAGAGAAATTAACCCAGGTATAGATTTATCTATGTGGGGTTCACGCTTCAATCTTTCACTTGATTTGTATCAAAGAACTAGTGAGGATCTATTATTACAAGTGCCTGTTCCTTCGGTAACTGGATTTACAACTGCACTGGTTAACAGAGGTGAAGTTGAAAACAAAGGTTTCGAGCTGGAAATGATGACAAGAAATGTAAGTACAAGAAACTTTACATGGTCGACATCTTACATTTTGACTCATAATCAAAACAAATTGGTCGACTTTGCAGGGGCTGGCGACTTAATTAGCATTGTAGACGGTAAGCGTCCAGCAGAATGGATTGCTCGTGTGGGTATGCCTATCTCTACCTTCTACGGTTATGTTGTTGAAGACGAAATCGGTTTAGAATACATTAAAAATCCGTTTTACCCAATCAATGGACAGTCGCAAGACATTTATGTTCGTGATTTGAACGGTGATGGTGTTATTGATACTGATGATAGAACCGTATTAGGGTCGCCATATCCTGATTTTGTATGGAGTGTTACGAATAACTTCAAATACAAAAACTTCGATATCATGGTAATGGCGCAGGGCTCGCATGGTGCTGAAGTACGTAATATCGCTTCACAATACATCAATAATGAGTTCTCCGGTAATATGGATTACAATACCGATTTTCCAGATGCTCATTTAGTTAAGCAGAGAATTTTTACCAGTGACGATATACAAGACGCATCATTTATTGCATTAAGAAACTTGAACGTGGGTTACAATGTACCTGCTGCGACGTTGTCACAATTGGGTATTCAGCGTCTAAGGGTTTACGCTTCGGCACAAAACTTATTATACATCATGTCTGATGGATATGAAGGTTACAACCCTGAAGGTATTGATCAAGGTAGAGGAAATCCTCTTACTTACGGATACCAGAGAGGACCTGCTCCTATTTACAGAACATTTTCACTAGGTGTTAATCTAGACTTTTAAGCATTATGAAAAAATCAATATTATTTATTAGCGGGATTATTGCACTAAGTTCGTGTGCAACTGATCCCCTCGATCGTGCCCCTATATCAGAGATAGGTGCAAATGGTTTCTATACCAATGATGCAGAGGTAGAACTTGCTACCATCGCTATCTATGATGGTTTACAAGCAGTTCCGAAAATCGAGTTTGCCTTGTCAGAAATGCGTTCAGATAATGCAAAGACGAAGACAAGTGAAGGTGAATGGGCTGAATTTGAAAGCTATACAATTCAAGCGACTAATCAACAGGTACAATTGTACTGGGCTGCCAATTATAATGTGATATTCCGTGCTAATACGGTGTTGGAAAATTTGGACGTGGTTGTAGATGAAACGCTTCGGGCTCAGTTAAAGGGTGAAGCTTTATTTTGTCGTGCCTTGAGCCATTTGAAGTTGGCAAATTCATATGGTGACGTACCGATGCTTGATGCCGTAGTTGGCCCGCAGGATTCGACATTTTTCGATCGCGATCCGGTTATGGATGTTTTAGCAATGGTCGTTGAAGACTTAGAGGAAGCGGCATCATTGCTGCCTTCAAAGTCTAATATGGTTTTTGGACGCGCAACTAAAGGTGCAGCAGAATCAATATTGGCAAAAGCATACTTGAGACAAGGTGAATACAATCTTGCAGAAGGCGTACTTGCTGGTTTACTGAGTAACCCTGATTATGCGTTAGAGTCTAGTTATTCTGACGTCTTTTATGATGAGGGTAATGACGAAATACTTTTCGCTATTCCTTACGTTGATGATGATTTATTTGAAAGCCAGGATTTCTCTTTTGAATTTACTGTAGGCGGTGTTCGTAGTGGATTAAACTATTTGACAGACGACTTAAAAGCTGCTATGGATGCTAACGATACGGCTAGAAGTCCAGTGATTGCTAATCCTTTAAATACAAACGAGTGTGGTAAATTCCTTACGGCTAGTTTAAATGCTAGAATGTGTGGAAATGACTGGATCGTATCGCGTCTCGCGGACATGTACTTACTTCATGTAGAGGCTAAGATGGCAGGTCAAGGTTCTACTCAGAACTTAGATGCTATTGCTTCTTTTAATGCAGTTCGCGCACGTGCCGGATTATCTGAAGTGCCTGTCGATGGTACGGGTGAAATTACGTTAGAGGATTTATTGGCTGAACGTAGAATTGAATTGTCTTTCGAAAATCATCGCTTTGATGATTTGACAAGAACAGGCCAAGCACTTGCTGTTCTTTCTGCATTTGCCTCATCAGAAGGTAACGTATTCTCAGGTACGGACTTGTTATTGCCTATCCCACAAAACGAAATAAACGTTAGTGAAGGTAAATTAAGCCAAAACCCTGGATACAATTAAACCGAACGCTAACTGAAATTAATTAATTATGAAAATGACTATAAAAAATAAATTTGGCTGGGGTTCATTACCTATCGCCTTATTTACAGCATTGATCATGCTAGTAGGCTGTAAAGAAGAATATCCTGCAGCAGGCTCTATTCCGGATAATACGCCCCCTCAAGCTAATTTTTCTTTCGCGCAACTTGCGTCAGATAATTACCTAGAAGTAACGTTTACGAATCTTTCTACAAGTTCTACAGATTACCTTTGGGACTTCGGTGATGGAAATACGTCTACAGATTTTGAGCCTGTACATATTTACGCGGCTGAGGGCACATATACAGTAACCTTGGTATCGAGTGATAAACTGGATGTTGAATCGACTAAGGTGATGGAAATTGAGCTCACTGAGCCAGCAGCTTATGTTCCTCCAATTTTAGAGCCTAGTTTTGAAGACGGCCAATTAACCGGTGCTACAGGTGACGGACGTGATTCTTGGCGTAATAGTGATATAGGTGGTGTGATTCAGATTACATCTAGCCCTGTACTTACTGGTACACAAGCTGCGAAGCTCACAGGCGACCCTGGTGATAAGCGTATTGGATATCAGTTGCTTACTGTTAGTGAAGACGCTGTTTATGATGTGTCCTTTTACTACACTATGAAGGATAACCAAGTAGGATCTTTGACAGTAGCAGTACTTGATGGACCCGCTACAAGTCATGCGGATGCATTGACTAAGATTATTGGAGCTACAACGGTTAACGATCAAAGTGATCCAGACACCTATGTAAAAGAGACGTTCTCTTTCTATTCTGATCAGAATACAGAAGTTGCTTTGTACTTCTTTAATGATGGTTCAGTTGAGACGAGATTAGATGATTTCGATATTACAATAGGTTCAGGTCCTGCGCCAGTGTTGGCTAACTTTACTTACGCTGCAGATACAGCAGATTACATGACGATCGATTTTATGTCGACATCTATAGGTGAGGATTCTTACGCATGGGACTTCGGAGATGGTTCAACTTCTACAGATATGAACCCTAGCCATACGTATACTGCTGATGGTACTTACACAGTACAATTAACAGCTTCAAATATGGCGGGTGGTACAGATATGATTTCTATGGATGTGACTATCGCTGCGCCATTGGCTGTTGTAATAAGAAACCCAAGTTTCGACAGTGAGCCAATAAAGAATGACAACAGAATTGTTTGGAGAAATGAATCGTTAGAAACAGATGCCGATACTTACTTTGGTTCTTCTGACTATATGCTTCAAATCACTACTTCTGCGAATTCAGGTACATATGCAGGTAAATTACCTACGGCTGAAAACTCGTCTAACCCAAGAAGATGGTTGTACCAAGAGGTAGCTGTAAATCAAAATACTAGCTATGACATTACTGGTTATATCCGTAATAAAGTGTCAAGCGTTGGTTCAACAGTGACTTTTGAGATCTATGATGGACCGTTTAGTACGGCGTCTACAATTGGAGATGCAACTCGTATTTTGTCTACAATGGACTTCGATGCCACTACTGGTCACGATACAAGCGTATATACACCGGCGACTATTAATTTCAATTCGGGTTCTAACGACACAATCGTATTGTTTATTTCAAACGATTACACGTTGACAGCAACTGATTCTGAAACTATGGTTGACGACGTAACAATAGCAGAAAATTAAAGCTTTTTAAATGCCTAAATCTTTTAAGTCAGTATTGAGTGTAATTGTACTGATTTTCATGTTAAGCTCGTGTGAAAAAGGCATTCCTACAGGACCCACCCCAACGGGTGGGTCCAATGGGAGTCCCACGATTCCCACGGATGATTTTCTTTTGCCGAACATAGATTTAAGCAATTGGAAGGTTACGCTGCCTATTCCTAGAGCAGATGGCAAACCACTAGAAGTGAAGCCCCCAGAAATTTTAGACTATGCTACCAATGCAGTGCTAAAACCGTTTATGTATAATGATTCAAACGATGGGAGTTTAGTTTTTTATACCTATCCAGATGTATCTACCTCCAATTCAAGTTATTCCCGTACCGAGTTGCGCGAGCAAATGGTACCAGGGAGTGATAATACGAATTGGACATTTATTGAGGGTGGTGAAATACATGGTTTATTAAGTGTCCCTGAGATTTCTCAAGATGCGAATGGTAATGATCATAGGACGATCATTATGCAAATTCATGGACGTTTAACGGATCAGCAGAGAGATTTAATTGGAGAGGATGATAACAACGCTCCTCCAATGTTAAAAATATATTGGCAGAACAATAAGGTGTATGTTCTGACTAAAGAGTTAAAAGACACCACTGATACTGACATAGAGGCTCTTGAAACGGATGCTTGGACGTCAGGAACTGGAAGATATTTTTCGCGTGTAGTGGGGACTGATACGTTCTCCCTAGACGTGATTGCTTCAGAGGGCAGACTTGAAGTCATTCTCGGCGGAGACGAATCCTTTGTTTATGAAGATATCCATATGGAACGCTGGGGTATATTCGAAAACTACTTTAAAGCGGGGAATTATTTAGGTACAACCGACAATAATTCCAGTGCCAAAGTAAAGTATTATGAATTAGAGGTATCTCATGATTAAATTCATTTTCACCGGTATTGCGATTTTGTTTTGCGGTTGTATTCATGCTCAGAACATCGATCTCAGCCATTGGAAGATCACAATACCAGAAGGAAAGCCATCTAGTGTGGGTCCACCAGAAATACTAAATTATGAGAGTAACGAGATGCTTGCTCCGTTTTTCTATAATGATCCAAGCGATCAGGCGCTGGTTTTTTATACTTATCCTGCAGAATCGACTCGAAATTCAAAATATTCAAGAACAGAATTGCGTGAACAAATGGTTCCCGGTTCGAATAATGTTAATTGGACGTTCGAGCAAGGCGGCGTTATGCGAGGTACGTTGAATGTGCAGGAGGTCACTCAAAATAATGTAGGCGATTACCATCGAGTAATCGTAATGCAGATACACGGTCGACTTACTAATGAACAGCGCGACCTGATAGGTGAGGATGATAATAATGCCCCTCCGATACTAAAAATATATTGGGATGAGGGTCGAATTCGAGTGAAAACTAAAATTCTCAAGGACCCTGAAATCAATGCTACAGATATTCTTCACGAATCAGCTTGGGGAGATGATAAAGGTCGAAATTTCAAAGAGATTGTGGGTTATGGCAAGTTTACCCTGGAAATACGTGTGAAAAAGGGCCAGATGAGTGTCACTTTAAACGATGATGAGCAATTCCTTTACAAAGGAATAGACATGGATCGATGGGGTGTCTTTGAGAATTATTTTAAAGCCGGAAACTATTTTCAGTCGCGTGATGAAGGTTCAAGCGCTAAAGTGAAATATTACGACTTGAAGGTATATCATTAGATTATGACGAAACTACTGCTTATCACGTCCATAGTAACTTTAGGTTATTTCTCAATGCAAGGGCAGATTGCCTCGCGCGGCCCCGTTGATTTGTGGAATTGGAAGGTAGAATTACCCTCAGGATACAAAGCATCTGATTGGAAGCTGTCGAATTTCCATAACGACCGATTTGCAGCGCCATTTTTTTATTTAAATGAAGACGAGTCAGCGCTAGTTTTGGAGGCCTTTCCAAGCGAAGGCACATCCACTGCTAAATACACCCGAAACACCTTACGTGAACAGTTACAGGCCGGAAGTAATGACGTGAACTGGACCATGAAGGAAGGTGGTGTTCTGGAGGTAGAAATGGAGGTAGAATCCATGTCAAAGGGTGCTAACGGACAATACCACCGCACAATTTTACTACAAGTAGATGGCAGAACCACCTCAAAGCAGACCAAGCAATTAGGGCTAGAGAAGCCTGTAAGTTTGCCCATGTTAAAAATTTATTGGCAAGAGGGCTATTTGAAAGTTGTAAGGAAAGTTTTGAAAGATGAGAGTACTGCAGGTGACGCCTTGTTGTCTAAGAATTCCTGGAAGGAAGATAAGAATACCAAACATTCAGAAAGTAAGGTAGGCTTCGAAAAGGTGCGTGTTCGATTAGAATTAAAAAGAGGGAAGATTGTGCTGCAAATCAATGATGAGCGCCCCATCGTTTACAGAGATTTAAGTGTTGCACAGTGGTACTTCGAGAATTATTTCACGGTTGGAAATTATTTGCAGACAAAGGATATAGGGTCCCATTCCACAGTGAACTATTATAAAATTGAAGTGAAACATTAATATTCACGATTACACTCTTGCGATGAGACATTTATTGTTAGTTCCTATTATCGCTATGATTGTGAGCGCCTGCTCACAGAATAGCAGTGATTCAATAGTACTTGAGGAGATCAGTGCTACACTAGAGATTGCTAAGCCTGGAGATACTGTGCGGATCAAGTCAGGCGAATATGAAGATGTACAGTTGGATTTATACGGTGAAGGTGACGTAGGAATGCCCATTGTAATTTGTCCGGAAACTCCCGGATCTGTGATACTTTCCGGAGCATCTTCGTTGAATGTTTCGGGAAGACACCTGATTATATCTGGTCTTCATTTTGACAACGGATATAGTGATGGTTCGGTGATAACTTTCCGCTCCCATGATGGCAAAAGCTTAGCGCAAAATGTGCGTATAACTTCGTGTGCTGTATCTAATTATTCTAACCCTGATAGAATTCATTCAGATCATTGGATTCAATTATTCGGAAGGGAGAACAGATTCGACCATAACTACATTGGAACTAAATGGAATTTAGGTGCAACGATGGTGGTCCGCTTAGGCGATTCATTGAGTACAAACAATCTAAACAGCATTGATTCGAATTATTTCGGGCCTAAACCGAGACTTGGATCTAACGGAGGAGAAACACTACGCATTGGTTCATCTGCAAATTCATTAAAGAAAGGTGGTGCGAGCGTGGTATCAAATTACTTTGACCGTTGTAGTGGGGAGGTTGAAGTACTATCAATTAAAAGTTCAGATAATCTCATTTCAGACAATGTTTTTTACGAGTGTGAAGGGGTGCTTGCCCTACGACATGGTAATAACAATATCGTAAGTAACAATCTGTTCATTGGTAATAACAAGCCTGAAACAGGCGGCCTACGAGTGATAAATGCCGGTCACCGAATTGAAAACAATTTGTTCTTTGGTGTTACCGGAAAGCGCTTTTTTGCAGCTTTAGCTGTGATGAATGGAGTTCCAAATTCGGCAATAAACAGATACCATCAAGTTTCGGATGTACAGATACGAAGTAATACTTGGATCGATTGTGAGCGTATTTCCTTCGGTGTAGGTGCAGACAATGAACGGACGGCACAACCCATAAGAACAAGCTTTGAAAGCAATTCAGTATTTTACAGTGATACAGAATTAAGACCCTTTTTCTTTAGCGATAGTGAAGGCATAAGTTTTAGTTCAAACCAAACAAATGTCTCTATAGGCATGCCCGGATTCAATATCATGGATTATGCCACTATGGCGCAGCCAAATATAGATTCGATTAGACTGTTAGCTAGGAATATGGGGCCGTCATGGTTGAACGCGTCCGAATTAAACCCAGAGGTCTCTAAGTCGAATAGGAAGGAAGTCGTAAGTCCAACGAATTTTCATGAGATCATGGATAACTTGAAAGGAGGAGATACGATACTTTTTAGTCCGAACAAGATTTATACTTTACGTAAACCAATTGTTTTGCGTAGCGATATCGTCTTAATGACCGAAGGCAGCGGCTATGCAGTAATTCAGCCTGGTGAAGGTTTTAAAGGTGCGCTTTTTGAGATTGTTGATGGTGTTTCTGTAAGCATGCATTCTCTTTGGTTAAAAGGTAGAAATCAAGTGCACAATGCACCGTATGGTATAGAAGCGAAGGCACCTATGCTTGAGCATTATAAACTGTTCATAGACAGCTGTCGATTTAGTGACTTTAAAGAGAGTCGTTATGCAGCGATTCACGCCGAAAAAGGAACATTTGCGGATACAGTCGTGGTGAAAAATTCGTGGTTTAAAGATTTTTCAGGTTACGGTATAGCCTTGAATACAGAGAATGACGATCGCGGACGTTATAATGCTGAATACATCACGATAGAAAATTCGAAATTTGTCGATATGATGGGTACTGCAATAGACATTTATCGTGGAGGTAATGATGAAAGTACGCTAGGTCCGTTTGTAACTATTACAAATTGCGATTTCTTGAATGTGTGTAATCGTGAATTAGGGACTGCGGTTCGTATGATTGGCGTCCAATGGTCTGAAATAGATAGATGTAGATTTGTTGAGTCAGGAAAAAGTGGTAGGTCAATTTGGTTTGAGGATCCAGCATGGGCCGATATCAAGATTAGAAATATTCAATTGTCTAACTCAGGGAAAATTCAAACCTTTTACCCACATCGTGTTGAGCGTAATACGATTCGCTATGATGAGCTATTCTTAGATCGATCACAACTTGAAAAATGGATGTTAAACTGATGAGAACGTTAATATCAAGTTTTTTCCTCGCGTTACTTTTCAGTTGTACAACTGGAAATGACCACGTCACTACGAGTGAAAACCACTTGCTTCTTTCGAGCACGGGGGCAGAATCTATCATGAAACAGCAATCTCATGAAGTGATTTCAACTGCGTTGGATAAATTAAATTCGAAGGTATCTTCGGCATTACTTGCACCTATTGATGTGCCGCTTCCAACAGATCCAGGCGGCGGTTACACACATGAAAAACACAAAGCCAATTATTCTGCAATAAAAGACGTTGGTACTTTGTACTTGCTGACTAAGAATTCGGAATACTTTGATTTTACAAGAGCGATGTTGATTGAATATGCGAAGCTCTATCCTACGCTTGGTTTACATCCGCAACAAAAGAATCAGGGCCCCGGTAAGTTATTTTGGCAAATCCTCAATGAAGAGGTTGCTCTTGTTCATTTCATTCAGGGATTTGATGCGATTAAATACGATTTGAATACTGAAGACAGCACTTTTATAGTAGATGGGCTTTTACTCCCAATGGTTGAGTTTATCAGAGACGATAGCGAACGCACCTTCAGAAAAATACATAATCATGCTATGTGGGGCGCTGCTGCTGTTGGTATGACGGCAATGGTGTTGAACGACGAGGAGCTATTACTTGATGCTTTATATGGCCCTGACCACGATAGTCTATGTGGTTACTTTGCTATGGTGGATCAGTTGTTTTCACCAGATGGCTATTATTCCGAAGGACCTTATTATCAACGTTACGCTTTAATGCCTCTCGTCTTGCTTGCCCAAGCACTTGAAATCAATAGACCAGAGCTTAATGTATTTGAATTTAAGGATGGCGTGATTTTAAAATCTATTGAAACAGGTTTTGAATTAAGCGATTGCCGCGGATACTTTTTCCCTGTAAATGACGCCGTTAAGTCTAAGTCCATCGAGACGCCAGAATTGGGTTATGCCTTGCCAATAATCTACGCATACGGTGGTAAGCAATCGAAGTGGATAGATGCCATAGCAATAAACGGGAATTGTATGATCACTGATGCCCTCGTAAATATAGGAAGCCGTACGGAGCAGTTTGCGCGTGCCTCCAGGTTTATAAGCGATGGTGCCGATGGCAGTGTAGGTGGAATGGCGATTCTAAGATCATCCGAATCTTGTGATGGATTGACTTCAGTCCTCAAGTTCGGAACTCACGGAATGGGACACGGGCATTTTGATCAGTTAGGACTTCAGGTATTCGCAGAGGGAACACCATTTATCACAGACTACGGTGCAAGTAGATTTCATAATGTACCTCAGAAAGAAGGTGGTCGTTATTTGCCTGAAAACAATACATGGGCAAATCAAACGATAGCACACAATACCATAACAATTGGTAAAAAATCGCAGCATAACGGCAATGACGGTGCTGCAGATCGTTCGGTTTCTCATTTACTACATAAGTCGTTTAGCGACACCATGAGTGTTATTGTTGCCTTAGATTCGTCTGCTTACAGCGGTAGCCAGTTGTTAAGGTATCACGTGATGTTAACACTTAACAAGCGTCCTTATTTGCTCGATATACAGTCTGTGAAAAACAGAGAAAGCCTACCTATTGATGCGCCGTTCTTTTACGAGAAATCTTTGGTGAATAGTGATCCGGTTCTTAAGTATGAGACGACTTCTTTGACGCCGCTAGGGACTGACGCTGGATACCAACATTTATGGAAGACGGGATATTCTGAACAAACAAAAAGTAGCCTGCATACTTGGCAAATGGGTAGTGGTTTTATAACAATGTACAATGCTGCTATTCAACCGTACTCAACTGTTGCGGTGAAAACCGGCGCAAATGATCCTAATCATAATTTGATTTCGACGGAAGGACTAATACTCGAGACAATGGAAAGTCGGCATCAGGCCATTTGTACGATTTTCGAGCAACACGGTTCCTACGATCCAGTCTTTGAAACGACTCAAGGTGCCTATGGTAGTATAGAAAATCTTGAAATTAATGCCCTCGACAGTGGCTATAAAGTTACTTTGAGTACCAACACCAATGAGAAATACGAAATTGTGTTGAATGGTGATATTGAAGCCATGCACGAATCAATAATAAAAATAAAACAGCTAAAAGATGAGTGATATAGCAAGTGATTTATTCCTAATAGGATCAGAGATACCATGGGAAACGATTGATGATAAAGTGAGTCGTCAAATTGTTGGCTTCAATGATAGCATCATGATGGTGAAAGTTAAGTTTAAGGAAGGTGGAATAGGCCCAGTGCATGACCACTACCACAGCCAAGTTACTTATGTAGTATCAGGTGCCTTTGAAATGAATATCGATGGAGAAATTCGTTTAATTAAAGGAGGAGATTCATTTTATATCCCGCCACACGTCTCGCACGGTGCAGTTTGTAAAGAAGAGGGTATGCTAATAGATGTGTTCAGTCCGCATCGTGAAGATTTTTTATCTAAGTAATGCCAAAGTTAAAAGGATTGCGTTGGTGGATTATTGTTTTAATCTTCATCGCTACGGTAATAAATTACATTGATAGAACTGCTTTTGCATTGTTGTGGCCTCAGATGGGTGAAGATCTGGGAATGGATAAGTCCGATTACGCGATAATGTTAAACGTTTTTATGGCGTGTTATGCGTTTGGTAAATTTGCCTCCGGTAAATTGTACGATCAAATTGGCACTAGACTTGGGTTTACCGTATCTATTATTGTTTGGTCGTTAGCTTCTGCATTTCATGCTTTTGCTCGGGGTATCATTTCTTTAGCGATTTTCCGAGGTTTACTAGGTATCGGTGAAGCTGGGAATTGGCCAGGGGCAGTGAAAAGTAATGGAGAGTGGTTTCCTGTTAAAGAGCGCGCAATTGCTCAGGGAATTTTCAATGCAGGTGCGTCAATCGGTAATGTAATAGCTCCTTTTATCATTGTACTACTGTACACTCAATTTGGCTGGAAAACCACCTACATAATTTTGGGAGCGATGGGCTTGATATGGGTTATTCCATGGCTTTTCTTGAATAAAGCAACGCCTGAATCACACCCTTGGATAACAGCGGAAGAGCGTGATCTAATATTGTCTTCTAGAATAGATAAAGATCCCGATGCCAAAAAAACGAAAAGCCTAGGCGTTGGGACCATATTGGGTCACAAAGAGTCGTGGGGCGTGCTATTGTGTCGTTTTTTCATTGAACCGATTTGGTGGTTTTTTGCAGGTTGGATGCCAATTTACCTCAACGATAAGTTCGGTTTAAGCATAGAGCAAATTGCGAATACGATGTGGATTTCATATTTAATGGCAGCTGTCGGTAGTATTACAGGAGGAATGTTCTCTGGTAGATTAATGCAGCGTTATTCCGTTGGTATTTCCCGTAAACTGACCATTGTCTTCGGTAGTATTCTCATACTTGTGGCCTTTATGGGCATCATATTATTGGTTCAAGAAAATAATTTCATGACGTTCATCTATTTAGCAGGATTGGCTTTGTTTGGCTTCCAGTTTGCTATTGGTAATATACAGACGATATCGAGCGATTTATTCAGAGGGCCTTCCGTGGGTACCTTGGCTGGCTTAGCGGGTACAATCGCTGCCATTTCGCCGATGATCATGAATTGGTTCGTTGGACAAATTACGGCAAGCTCATATACTCCAGCTTTCATTGCTATTACAGTGTCTGTTGCACTGGGGGTGTTGTCATTATTCGCATTAATTAAAAAAATCGGTCCAGTAAGGGCCTAACTACTAAAATAAATATAGATGAGTACAAATGGAAGAATTGCAGTGGTTACGGGTGCCACGAGCGGTATAGGTTTTGAAGTTGCAAAACGTTTGGGGAAAGACGGCTTTACGGTTATTCTTAACGGTTTAGATGCTTCCGCAGGTGAGACTTGTGTGAAGGAATTATCTGAACAAGGAGTAGCATGTGAATTTGTTAAATTTGACGTTACTGATGAAGCTGCTGTAAATCAAAGCATTGAAAGCATAGGTCACAAATACGGTAAAATAGATGTAGTCGTGAACAATGCAGGTGGACTTGGAGGTCGCATGCGTTTTGAAGAAATGACGACAGACTTCTACCGTAAGGTAATGGCATTAAATCTCGATTCGACGTTTTTCGTCTCTAGAGCGGCTATACCCTTCTTGAAAAATGGAGAACATGCTACGATAATTAACTACACTTCTAATGCTGGTTGGAATGCAGGCGGTCCAGGTGCTGGTATCTATGGCACGTCAAAGGCAGGTGTTCATGCAATTACAAGAGCATTGGCAAAAGATTTAGCTGAATATGGCATTCGCGTAAATGCGGTTTCTCCAGGTACAATTGATACGCCGTTCCATGCGCAAATAAAAGCTACGAAACCGGAAGTATTTGCTTCTTGGAAAAATAACATAATGTTAGGCCGATTAGGTCAACCTGAAGAGGTTGCATCAGTGGTTTCATTCTTATCTAGTTCTGATGCATCTTTCATGACGGCTGAAACGGTCCAGATTGGTGGTGGGCAGGCATTAGGTATTTAGTGAATGTGATAATATAAATATTGGATTAAAATGAAAAAAGTAGTCACTTTTGGCGAAATCATGTTGAGGTTAGCGCCTCCTGGATTTCTTAGATTTTCTCAGTCAAATTCGTTCGATGTCGTATACGGTGGTGGCGAATCAAATGTCGCTGTTTCTTTAGCTAATTATGGTGTGCCGGTTGAGTTTGTCACCCGCTTACCGGATAATGATATTGGTCATTGTGCACACATGGAGATGCGTAAGCGCGGTGTCGGTACCTCTCATGTGAATTGGGGGGGTGATCGTCTTGGAATCTATTTTTTGGAGACCGGTGCTGTTTCTAGAGGGAGTAAGGTGGTTTACGACCGAGCACATAGTGCTATGGCCGAGATAGAGGCTGGAATGATTGATTGGAATACGGTTTTTGAAGGCGTCGAGTGGTTCCATTGGACAGGTATTACCCCAGCTATTTCTCAAGGAGCAGCAGATGCTTGTTTGGAAGCTGTGAAGGAAGCCAGTAAACGTGGGATTACCATTTCAACTGATTTGAATTATCGCAAAAAGCTCTGGAATTATGGTGGTGACCGTGAGACTATTATGACTGAGTTAACTAGTTATTGTGATATTATTTTGGGTAACGAAGAAGATGCAGAAATGCACTTTGGAATCAAGCCAGAAGGCTTGGATATCACTACGCAAGGTCACGAAGTTAAAGCAGATGCGTTTTTATCTGTATGTAAACAGATGATGGTGAAATTCCCAAGAGCTAAAAAGGTAATTACTACACTAAGAGGTTCTATATCAGCTTCCCATAATACATGGGCCGGTGTTATGTATGACGGTACGACAATGTTTGAGTCACCACAGTATCAAATTACAGATATAGTAGATAGAGTTGGTGGTGGAGATTCTTTTATGGGAGGTTTGATTTACGGATTATTGAAATACCCAGACGACGATCAGAATGCACTAAACTTTGCTGTTGCAGCTTCATGTTTAAAGCATACGATTAAAGGTGATGCTAATCTTGCTTCGTTAGATGAGGTCCAAAAATTAATGTCTGGAGATGCATCCGGACGAGTTGCACGATAGCCTATGAATAATCATGATATCATCAGTACGTTAGAGGCTGCACCTATTGTCCCTTTATACTATCATGAAGATTCTGATATCGCATGTAAGTTAATGGATGCCTGTTACAAGGGTGGCGCAAGAGCTATTGAATTCACCAACAGGGGGGCGAAAGCGCTAGAGGTGTTTCAAAACATGAGTGCTTATGCTAAGACTCATTACCCTGATCTAGCCTTGGGTATTGGATCTATTTCTACTGTTGAGCAGGCTAAGGAGTTCATGAATGTTGGCGCAGATTTTTTGGTTTCGCCTTTCATTCAAAAAGAACTTGCAGACTTCGCTGTTGCCAACGATATCTTTTGGACTGGCGGTTGTGGTACCTTAACTGAAATGCAGACTGCCTACAACTGGGGTGTCAAGCTTTTGAAGCTGTTTCCAGGAAACATTTACGGCCCTGCCATGATAAAGGCAGCAAAGGCTCCTTGTCCGTGGTTGAAAATTATGCCAACAGGAGGTGTTAAGCCAGAAGAGTCAAATCTTAGAAGTTGGTTTGATGCTGGAGCAACCTGTGTAGGAATGGGATCGAAACTTTTTGTAAAGGTCGAGTCGGGTGAATTCGATTATCAATCGATAACGGATAATATTACAAAGAGTCTATCCATCGTAAAGTAGACGTCTTACGTTATTTAAAGACTAATGCCAGGCAGTAATTTGCCTGGCATTTTTTATTTCGAGTGTTTTAGACTTATATCTCTGAACCATATTTCCGCGTAGTTGCCAGACTGGTACTGCTTAGATATATCTCCATTTTTAGTGTGGGCGTTTGTGTACCACACACTATTCGATTCAGGGGATTTCCCATTACTCTGATTATAGGCGCCCAATTTGAAAATTTGCGCTTCACCTGAGTATGCACTCTTACGCTCTAGTCCCACTGGACGAAGCGGTTCATACAATTGCTTTACTTGATTTGGGACAGTACTTGAATCCGTGAATGATGATGAGATTAGGCTTTTCGTGAACACTCTTGTGGGAAGATGCTCTGCGCTAAAGACCAGTGTCATTACACCGTTTTCCACGGTGATGCTGTAGGTGAACGTTTCTCCCAATGCGATCCCTGAAATCGGTTCCTTAGGCGGTACCTCAGCTTCGTTACCAACGACGGACATGTCGTATCCCCATACTGCCGTTGAAAAGTCCCAACGTCCTTCATTTGAGCCAAGGGTATTTATTTCGTAGTTCCAAAAAATGGAGCCTAACTGATGACCGGGGAATTTCTTGTAGAAGATTTTTAGCGGCTCATTTTCGTGGCCATCTATGCTGTGTATTTGCCCAATGACAACAGAAAAAGATGCTGGTACTCTACAGTCGCCAGTAACTGAAGTATGCTTGACTTTAACGTTAGTCTTGAGTTCTGCAAAGTCCTTAGGGTGCCACTTGTCTAGCTCACCTAATTCAGTTCTTGTATTAGACGAGGTGCGGCTTGTGGTTCCTGCATTCGGAGTTTTGAATACAATCCAAGCTTCGTTATTATCTAACGCACTATAGAAATAACCGTCTTTATTGAAGCCAGTTAAATTTTTAGTCTTTGTTCCATCCCCAAGTAAAATGGACCAATCAGATAAAGTGGGCTCAACCTGGCTAGGAGGTACGACCGTTTTATGACATGAACTACAATTAACAATAAGTACTCCAAGGGTTAGAAACCATTTCAGTTTTGTTAATGTCATTAATGTAGAATCACAATCTTTTCAAAGATTTGCCAATCCTTACCACTCATAAGTAGTAGATAAGTACCATCTGGAATCATTGAAGTTTCGACGACCTGAGTATTTGAAGGCGTTTTATCTGTTTGCAGGATTAGATGACCTGTTAACGAATACAAACTGATCTTTTCTATTTGTCTTGTTAAAAATTCAACGTGTAATTCGGTATCAGCAGGATTTGGGTGAAAGATTAATTCATCCTGATCGGGATAAAGTATATCTAACTGTCCGTAAGCCTGTGGTCCTACATCTGCTGAATCTAGTGGTTCATAAAGAATAACATCATTACTAAAATGATCTGCACCAGGATTACTCAAAAGAGGTCTGGTTTGCCCTTCTATATCCACAGTTGGAACAGGACTAATTGAAGAGCCGACATTCAATGTAGGTGTCTGAGCTGTACTTTTCCAATACTTAAGCAAGTTGTTATACTGTAGATATGGATCGGCTGTTTTTACCTCTGTCGTGTCAAATGAAGTGGTTGTAGCGCCATCTAGGGTAACGGCAGTCCCTGTAGGATAAGCTATATTGTTTTCCCATGAAACCTCTGACCCCGGATCATTATTAACATCTACTATATCAACGAGTGCATTTTCAGAAGCTGTTAATAGGTTATTCGCAATGATAATATCCTTTATATTCTTGCTGTAGTTATTGTTGTTATCGAAGCCTAATTCGATACCATGACTGTTGTTTACCAATGTGTTAAAAGCTATGAGCACGCGCTCAGCACGAAAGTGCTTGCTATAACTTGTGCTCTGTCCGTCTATCGCATCTCCTTGCGTTAGAGTAATCGGGGCATCCCAACGTGTCCCGTTTAAACCTTCAAAGTGGTTGTTTAAAATGACGTGATCCGTACCATATATGCGAATACCGCCAGTGTACAGTGTAGAACCTGCCGGTGATGTTCCCACCGGCTTTGAGTCACCGAAGAAGTAATTGCCGGTAACTGTATTTCTATTACCGTGTCTTAATGATAACGTACCGTAACTCGATCTGAATGTATTGTTACGTATCGTATTATCGCAAGACTTTACGGATACTATTTCGGGGTCACCATCACAGTTGTTAAATAAATTGTGCTCTACTAGCGTGTAACCGCTACTCGGTGACATTTCACTCCAACCAATTCGAATAGATTCTTGCTCATTGACAGCACGTGGACCGTTGTTTCTGAAATGGTTCAACCGAATAATATCGTAGGTGCTTTGATAATACACTTCGTCCGAACCAGAATCTTCATGTGATCCATCAACTGTGATGTAATGACCTGGTGTATTCTTATTTTGGAATAGGTTATGATCGATCATGTTATGATGACTGGGGTATTGGAACGGGAGGGTATTATCATTCCAGACGCCGCCAATGAATACCCATTTTACCGATTCCGTAGTACTTAGTTCGAAAACATTTCGAGTAATTCGAATATTATTACAGCCTTCCAGTTTTACTAACGTCTCGTCTGATGTAGCATCGAATGTGAATCCTTCCAAAATACAATGTGCCGACTTTTTAAAAACAAACTTTGACTCCCCAGTCAATAATACGCCACCAACAGACTCTGCTTTGATGATAATAGGATTGGCTGCGCTACCTTGATTTTCAAAGGTCGATTCGAAGTCATTGTAAGTCCCATTGGTGACAATAAAAGTTCCTCCATTAGTAGCTGAATTGACTGCTGATTGTAGATCATCACAATCGTTGTAGTACAGTTGGGCAGAACAAAATGTCGAATAAACGATCAGCGCGAGTATGAGGAAACTTTGTTGATTGCGTTTAAAGAGGTAGTGGGTTAAATTCATTATTCAAATCATTTGTTGGGTTGATGTAAACTAGGTTTCGATTATAAAACTTGAAAAGACACTGAATGATGGGTAGCCTCTGTTGTTATGGAGCAGTAATAGGCACCCTTAGGCCAATCTTGGATGTGTATAGTAACGGAAGACTGATTTGACAGTCCCATAGCACTCATTACCTGACCTAAACCATTACGAATTACTATTCTCACGGGTGTTTTGGGAAGCCCGTTTAAAATGATCGTCTCATGTGCAGGATTTGGGGCTAAAGATATTTCTTGAGAAGCTTCAGATTGGGTAATGCCGACCATTCCTAACTCATGTATCGAGAAATTGGTAAATCGAACCTGCTCATCTTGTAAGTCTTGGCTATTAATTAGGCTTCTGTAGACACCCCATTTTGGTCGAACAAAGTCGGCTCCTGCTCGCCAGTTAATTATGCTGTCGTTTGTGTAGCTAAATAACGTGGTGCTATCGCTTACGGCTTTCAGTGTAATGGAATAACTACCTGCTGTGCCATACTGTACAGTTTCAATAGCTTCAATCCATTGACCTGTAATGGGCAATAGGGGAGTTTGAGCTAGTGTCACTTGTGTATCTGTTTCAGCATATCGCAGTTCAAGGCGATCGGGTGAACTTTTTCGCGTAGTTAGAGTATACATCGGCATACTAGCGAGGCTGCCGCCAACAGATTTTAGCTGGTGAATGTGTGTAAAGTTTGAAGATGACTTGAAGCCCGATTCAAGCTTAAACAGCCAGCTGTATTCTACAATTTCTCCCGGAGTGCCTTTTAGGTTATTTGGTGACTTATCGTACGTTTTTATTTCATTCCGCTGCCGGTCGAAATTAATGCATCGGTCATTATCCGGTGTAACATGGATATGGAAGCGAAATACATTCTCGCCGAGAATAGAGTCCCATATTTCATCAATATGATCACCAAAATTGACATGATTACAGTCAGGTGTTTCGATCGGGTTGTGCCCGGGAGCCAAAATACTAGTGATTAAGCTGTAGGTGTTTCCTGGACCATCAGCACTTAGTGTGGTTTGACCGAAACAGCAGCCTGAAAATAGGACTAGAACTGCAGCGAAATGGAATGCTCTTTCGCTATTCACTTTTTTGATTTACGTCTAATGTTTGTGTACAGGTACTAAGATAAGTAGTAAACACTTAACGATTGTTGTTTTATAAATTAAAGCACAGTGGGTAGGGTCCGGAATTTTACTGAATGGGTTGGTCGGGCTGCTTTTGAGTTGGACACAGGATAATTCGTGTGGGAATAAAAAAATCCCAAAATACTGATTATAAGTATTTTGGGATTTTTATAGAAATCCTTAAGGTGGAGCTGGCGGGAATCGAACCCGCGTCCAAACAAGGAAGCCTGAGGCTTTCTACATGCTTATCTTATGATTGAATTTTCGACCGATCTCTGAGCATAAGCACCCTAATCACGACTTATCTTCTAGACTTAGGCTAGCCCGTGAAGCAAAGGCTAACTGCATTCCTGAATTTTCCACACCTCGTGATCAGTCGCCTCAAGACGGGGGCTCCTGTGAGATGTTCAGCTCCTATACCTGGTATAGGATTAGCAAAATCGACATCCTGTCAGATTAAGCGGCCAAAGCGTAAGAATCTTCGCCAGTTATAAAAAAATGAAGCGGTGTATTAACGAGCTGCCCCTTCAGCGCTCGACATGCTTACATCAACCTTCGGCTTGCTGTCAATACCAGTCAGCCCCGAAACAGATGTGGTTCGCGAAGATACACGAATTCTATGCCAATTATGTGCACATCAACTAAGGAACTATTCGAATAGACGCTAAAATCTATACTATCTTTAGGGATATGAAAATCGGCATAGTAAGAGAGGGTAAGATTCCAATAGATAAGCGTGTTGCATTAATTCCAGAACACGCTGCGTACTTGAAAAATAAATTTAAGTGTGAAATTGTCGTACAGCCCTCAGCGATACGGGCTATTTCGGACGAAGAATATGTCCGCTATGGCATCGATTTGCAAGAAGATTTATCCGATTGCGACGTCCTATTTGGTGTTAAAGAGGTGCCGATAAACGATTTGATTCCGAACAAAACGTATTTCTTTTTCTCACATACTTATAAGCAACAGCCTTACAATGCTAAGCTGTTGAAAGCCTGTGTCGAACGTAATATTCGCTTGATTGATTACGAATTACTCAAGAATAACGGGGCGCGTGTGGTTGCATTCGGCCGATTTGCGGGACTTGTTGGCGCCTATAATGGCCTTAGGGGCTGGGGTGAAAAATATGGACAATTCGTGCTTAAGCCTGCACATGAGTGTCATGACATGCAGGACATGTTCGACCAACTCAAAGGCATTGATTGGCCGGCAGATCTGCGGATCCTACTCACAGGAAAAGGACGGGTGGCAAGCGGTGCTGTGGAGACTTTGCAGGCTGCTGGAATCCCAGAAATTACTCCAGAAGAAGTTGAAAATCACGAAGGTTCTTTCTGGAGTCAATTAGACGTGGAACACTACTACAGGACCAGCGACGGAAGTCCTTTCGATCGCAAAGCGCTATTTGCGGACCCAAGTGGTTTTGAAAGCAATTTCATGCAGTATGCTCCGTATGCAAAACTCTACATCGCTGGGCATTATTACGACAGTCGTGCTCCTTTTATATTTACAAGGGCAGATGCTAAGCGGTTAGATTTCGCTATTACCTATGTATCCGACATCAGCTGTGATATTGATGGCCCTGTGGCCTCAACCCTGCGGGCTTCAACTATTGCTGAACCCTTCTACGGGTATTTGGCGCATGAAGAAAAGGAGGTGGCGCATGATGATCCGGAAGCAATAGGAGTAATGGCCGTGGATAATCTTCCGTGTGAATTACCGCGCGACGCTTCGCTTAGTTTCGGATCCGATTTAATGGAGCATGTGATTCCCGCCCTTTTCGACGGAGATAAAGCGCTTATATTACATAGAGCAACAGAATGTGCGGACGGAGTGCTTGCGAAAGATTTTAAATACCTCCAAACGTACATAGATAAGGCGTAGTGGCTAAAAAAGCATTGCATATTAGTAAAGGAGTAAAGGAAGCTCCATCCGTAAATCCCGGTTTGCAAACGGGAAAAAGGACTAGCCGTACCTCGAGAGAATTGGTCAAGGAGATTATCAAAGGCAATCGGACCGCATTAGCCCAAGGTATTACGATGATAGAGAGCAATACAGCAGCAGATCAGAAACATGCTCAAGCGCTTTTAAATGAATTGATGCCTTACACTGGAAATAGTTTTCGCATAGGTGTTACTGGCGTCCCCGGTGTAGGTAAAAGTACCTTTCTTGAAGCGTATGGAAATACGCTACTGAAGTCCGATGAAGATGCTAAAGTTGCGGTTCTTGCGGTAGATCCATCTTCTGAAATCAGTAAAGGCTCAATTTTAGGCGATAAAACGCGAATGATGGAATTGGGCAAGCATGATCGTGCTTTTATACGTCCAAGTGCCTCTGGTGGCAACCTCGGTGGTATTGCAAAAAAGACTAGAGAGGTAATGCTGCTTTGTGAAGCTGCTGGATTTAATTACATTTTTATTGAGACCGTTGGTGTAGGTCAAAGTGAAACATTGGTTTCTAAACTGGTCGACTGTTTTTTGTTTTTAGCAATGCCAGGTACGGGCGATGAATTACAAGGTTTGAAAAAGGGTATCATGGAAATGGCGGATATCATCACTGTCAATAAAAGTGAGCCGCCAAACACCGCTTCAGGAGAACGGAGCGCACTTTCAATACGAAGTGCCCTGCAACTATTCTCAAACAAAGATTTTGATTGGCA
>Ga0228657_1000214_pt1 | contig 34364 bp, 40 predicted proteins | sample 70DmetaG_FD_182743 | JGI IMG/M metagenome (GOLD analysis project Ga0228657, IMG submission 182743) | Seawater microbial communities from Monterey Bay, California, United States - 70D | ecosystem: Environmental > Aquatic > Marine > Coastal | place: USA: California | collected 2016-10-07 | reverse complement strand
CTTGGGCGATGCTTACTTTTTTGCTCTTGGATGTGCCGCGCGGTAAGCGTCTTGCACTTTGGGGAGCTGAACTTTCGTATATTCTTGAGTAGCAGCCAAGCTTTCATGGCCAAGTATTTCCTTAACTACGTTAATGTGTGCACCTGCATCTAGCATATGGGTTGCAAAACTGTGTCGCAACACATGTGGAGAGGTACTTATCTTATTAGATACTCCCTTAAAGTACGTTTTTATTAGCCGATATACAAATGCTGGATACGTTTTATTGCCCTTATTGGTGACCAATAAGAAAGAATGTACAGACGTTCCCGGATAGACCTTGCGCTGCTCTACATAGCGTTTTAATGCGGTAGCTAGCGCAGGTATAAGCGGAACAAGGCGCTCTTTATTGCGTTTGCCTAAAACACGAATTTGACCCCGTGCCCAATCAATATCGGAAGTTTTCAATCCAATGAGCTCGGCTTGACGAATGCCCGTACCATACAAAATCTCAATGGCTGTAGCGTCACGTAAGCCTGCGAAATCTGATCGGTCAATTTGCTCAAGTACCGTATTGAGCTCTGCCACGCTAAAAGGAGTAATAAATGCCTTCTTTGCCTTAACAGCCTTGTGTTGGGCAAAAGGATGCACCTCAATGATGCCTACTTTCTGGAAATACGCATACAGTGATTTAAGTGCAGAGCACTTGCGGTTAATGCTTCGCATGGTCAAACCACGCTTAGACAACACGATAATATAATCACGTAGCATGGTGTAATGCACTTTCTCAAGATTGTGCAAACAATAAGTATCAGAACAGTGCAGAGCAAAACCGTCTATATCTTTGCTGTAGGCACGTACCGTATGTGCGGAATAATTTTTCTCAGAATTTAAATAGCGGAGAAAAGCAGCGACGTTGTCCATAAGGACAAGTTACAAAAAGATATTAAACGTCTTCTTGGTCGCGTAGGTGCTGAATATATGCAGCTTTTTGAATTTCAGCGCGACGCGAAACTGAAGGCTTCGAGAATGTCTGGCGCTGACGGAGCTGACGCATGGTTCCTGTTTTATCAAACTTACGTTTGAAGCGCTTTAGTGCGCGATCGATATTTTCACCGTCTTTAATTGGAATTATTAGCATGAATCTACCCTCCTTTCTTTAGAATTAGGTGGCAAATATAGTAGTATTTATAAGAACCTACTACCCTATTTTAAAATTTGTTTTGCAATAACCACTTTTTGGATTTCAGAAGTGCCCTCACCAATGGTACAAAGTTTGGAATCACGAAGGTATTTTTCAACAGGATAATCTTTAGAATACCCATAACCACCAAAAACCTGCACAGCTTCATTTGCAACCCTTACACAAGTTTCAGAAGCAAAAAGCTTACACATGGCGCTTATTTTCGTCATGCGCCTGCCCATATTCTTTTCATAACAAGCTTTGTGCATCAGCAATTCAGAAGCTTCAATATCTGTGGCCATCTGGGCCAACTTAAATGAAATGCCTTGAAATGCGTTGATGGGTTTTCCAAACTGCACGCGTTCGGATGAGTATTTTAACGAAGCCTCATAAGCACCTCTTGCAATTCCCAAGGACAATGCGGCTATGGAAATTCTTCCGCCGTCTAATATTTTCATGGATTGAATGAATCCATCGCCGACAGGGCCCAAACGGTTAGCGTCTGGAATACGACATTGATCAAAAACAAGCTCTGCTGTCTCTGATGCGCGCATTCCAAGTTTATTTTCTTTTTTACCCGCATAAAAGCCTGGAGCACCACGCTCAACAACAAAGGCAGTCATCCCGCGACTATCGCCTTTTTCGCCTGTACGCACCACTATAACAGCTATGTCTCCGCTGCTACCATGGGTAATAAAATTTTTAGTGCCATTGATAATCCAGTCGTCTCCATCCTGAACAGCAGTAGCATTCATACCGCCAGCATCAGAACCTGTATTGTGTTCGGTCAAGCCCCATGCACCTATCCACTCGCCGGTAGCAAGCTTGGGCAACCAACGTTGTTTTTGGGACTCATCCCCAAAGGTCAAAATATGATTTGTACACAAAGAGTTGTGTGCTGCAATGGAAAGTCCAATAGAAGGATCAACCTTTGAAATTTCTTCAATAATAGCTGTGTACTCAAAATATCCGAGACCAGCACCGCCATAGGTTTCAGGCACAAGTATGCCCATAAAGCCCATGTCGCCAGCTTGATGCAAAAGTTCTTTAGGGAAAAATTGACGTTCGTCCCAGTCCATTACGTGCGGGGCAATGTACTGTCGTGCAAAATCACGAGCAGCGGCTGAAATCAGCTTGTGTGGTTCGCCCAATTCAAAGGATGGACCTGTTTGTAGTTCAGTATTCATAGCTAGTTAAACTACAAATATAAAGATAATCTTGCTTTTTTAACGGAGTCTTTTTGTGTAATAACAACCAAGTCGTGCCAAGAGGTTAGGGAATCTTGTTGTGTTCTCAAAGCCACAATGCTACTAGCTAAAGAAGTACTGATATATGGCGATTGTGAAAGCTTTGCGATAGTTAGGTCGTTGATGTTTTGTTTGATGACATTGGGGACAGAATCCATTTTAAAATGCATCCACAACTGATCTCGTACTTCAGGTTTTAAACCCCAAACATCGTCTAATTGATCCTTAATCAAAAATCCTCCCAGCTGTTTGCGTAAGGAAATTATACGCTGACCCAACACAGGGCCAATACCATAAACTTCTTGCAAAGCTTCAACTGTAGCGCTGTTAATTTCGGCTTTAACCCTAACTGCAACAGGTTTTTTAGCTTTCGTAATTTTTGGTAATTTTAAATACGGACGTATGCGATTCATTTCATCATCAGAAAATTCTGCTACTTGTTTTAGGTCATTTTCTGAATACAGATAAGAGCCAGTGGCACGAAAGGCACGAATGCGTTCAACAGCCGACATAGAAATGCCTAGTTGATAAGCTTTAAAATCGGAAATATAATTGGGGTTAAATGGATAAATAGTGTCCCGTAGCTTGTCGGAAGTTATCTGTAAATCCATTAGGGAATCTATTAGATGCTAGACTTCTTTGTTTTCAAGCAAGCCTTTGGTATTCCTAGGACTTGGCTTATCAATTATAAAAATAAGTAAGTGTACAACAAGGAATAAAAAGAAAGTCCACAACACACCCCTGCGCTGTGCTTTATTTAATTTGTAAAAAGGACTTGGGGGTTTCACATATTAGATCATGATTTGGTCCGTATGGCAGTAAGGTATCTGTTTAGTTCTTTTTTCACCACTGGGAACAGGAAGTAAAGCCCAATCATATTGGGGAATACCATAGCAAATATCATGGCATCGGAGAAGGCCCAAATAGAGTCCATACTAGCTGCAGATCCAATTATGATAAAAATCAAAAACAACAGTTTATAGGTCATGTCTGCACGCCTACCTCTGCCAAACAAAAACTTCCAAGACTGAATTCCATAATACGACCATGAAATCATGGTTGATATAGCAAATAAGAAAACTGCTATAGTTAAGAACAAATCCGAATATGGAATGTATTGCTCAAATGCTTTGGAAGTAATTCCAGCACCCTCGTATAGGCTGCCATCTATCAAAACCTTTCCGCTAACATCTTGATAATTAACCCCGTCAATTACAAGGCTATAACTACCATCGGTTTGTTCAATAGCATTATCGTATTTCGATAAATCCCCGTAAGCAAACTTATTCTGACTGTTAAATGTGATAATAACTAAAGCTGTCATCGTACAAATTACAACGGTGTCAATAAATGGCTCCAACAAGGCGACCAAGCCTTCAGAAGCCGGGTACTTGGTTTTTACGGCAGAATGGGCAATTGAGGCTGAACCTGCTCCTGCTTCATTTGAAAAAGCAGCCCGTTTAAAGCCTACCATTAAAACACCAATGACTCCACCGACACCAATCGCCTTTGGGTTAAATGCTTCAGAAACGATAAGCGAAATAGCATCATCCAAAAAACTAAAATTAACCGACAAAATATAAACACATGCCAGTACGTATAACACTGCCATAAAAGGAACAACACGCTCGGTAACAGAAGCGATACGTTTAATTCCACCAATGATTATAAGCCCAACAAGGATTGCCATCAGCACACCAATAACAGCCCCAGCACTGGTGCTTTCTAGCCCCATAAGCTGCTTTAAGACTACTGTCGCTTGGTTCGATTGGGCAGCATTACCTCCACCAAAAGAACCTCCAATACAACATACTGCAAAAATGACTGCTGTAATCTTTCCCAGCTTAGCAAAACCTTTTTCACTCAACCCTTTTTTCAAGTAATACATAGGACCCCCATAGATCGTTCCGTCAGGTCCTACATCTCGATATTTTACTCCAAGTGTACATTCCACAAACTTGGTAGACATACCAATAAGTCCGCAAACAATCATCCAAAAGGTAGCACCCGGTCCGCCTAGTGCAATGGCAAGGGCAACCCCAGCGATATTTCCATTCCCTACAGTACCAGAAACAGCCGTTGCCAATGCTTGAAAATGACTTACTTCACCATCTTGACTTTCATCTTTTATGGTGTCAACTATATCACCGTCAGCTATATTTACAGCTGCTTTGTTTGAAGCGGAATGATGATCAATATCGTCATACTTCCCGCGCACAACATTTATAGCCAATGGAAATCTGCGAACATTGATAAATCCAAAGTAAATAGTAAAAAACAGTGCGCTTCCAACCAGTAAATAAATTACAAACGGATTGCCCCCAACTTGAAAAAAAACAACCTCAGAGAAAAAGTCAGAAACAGGTTTAAATGCTTCATTAATGCGCTCGTCTAGTCCCTTTTCGGTGGTTTGAGCGTTAAGCGGCAGACACAAAAGAGCCATTATTAAGGAGATAAAGTATTTCATAAATTGGTTTGGATTATAGATCAAAAACTGATGAGCGTTTAGCAAATAAAAAATCTTTCATTCTTAGCCAGAAGGCAAAAACCAAATATAACGCAAAGCCAGCGCCCAATGAAAAAAAACTCAGATATATAAAAAAAATGCGGACGTGTTTTGCTTTCATACCCAGGCGTTCTGCCATTCGGGAGCATACTTCAAAGCCACGTTTTTCTAAAAAGTAACGTAATTCGTGCATAGAGCTCATGTTACAAAAGTAATCAAAGATTTAAAAGTTCGTGTCCAAAGCTACATGACAAGCATCTGCGTGGATTACAATAATTGGTTTTCAACTGAATAGAGGCCTGGCTTTCTAGAGCATCTTCAATGATACAACCAAGTGCCTTGAACTTGAGGCTGTAATTGTTTTTTTCTGGCGGTAGTTGACGCACCCAGTCCACTATTTGATCGACACGCCTATCGCCAGTGTATTTATAGTAATGAAACAGAAAAGGAAAAACAGTATTTAAAAGAAGTAGCTGCATAAATGACTTAGTCAATTTGCGTTGTCGTTTTTTGGCAGGTGTGTTAAATTGATAGTGTGGTTCCCAAAAAGAGGTCGTCTTGGCTTGTAGTAAGGCATACAAAGTGTCTATGTTTTTTGAAGACTGAATGTGGGATAACAACCGAGGCTGTTTGGACGTAAGCCAGGCAAGTTGTGACAATCGAATGGTTGGGAAATTTTCAGGACGCAAACGGAAAAACTTAAGATTCTCGGAAATTGGTATAAGTTGGTATTTGTGCTGTAAATACTGATATCTTTTTTGCTGTTTTTCAAAATATGTATGATCTACTGTTTTCTGAAACAGATTTGATTGTCCAAAAAATAGTGCTTCAAGTAGTTCCGTGTTTGAAGCGCAATTAAGCACAGCTTTCCACGGGGTTGTAAGCGCCATATTAGCAAAGGGCAACCCATTTTGTTTTAGCCCAAACCCTTTGGCCAAGGCAACAAAAAATACCGCCTCCCAATTATTTTTGGTTAGTGATAACCAATGCTGAAACAAGGCTGTTTTTTCCATAAGTCGCTCCACATAGAGCCGCTCCCAAAATTGTCGTTGATGAAACTCACTGACGGCATGAATTTTATCTGCGCAGCTAATCCATTTTTTATCTTGACTTATCCAGTGTTCATACTTTTTGAGTATGCTTTTAGGTACATATTCAGATAAACACAAGGTTGGCATGAGCTGTTGGCTAATATCAAAAACGGGTATGTCATTTTTCCATACCACATGCAGAATAACATTATCATAATTGGTATCCACTTCATGCCGATGATTAAACCAGTCTGAAGCATGAAGATGAAGCTCAACATTGCCTACCCAGAGGGTTTTGTTTAGTTGGATATGTGCATTGAAGAAATCAGGCCCTGCATTCGGGTTTTCCTGTCCAGGTTTGACCACAACAAGGGCATCACCATCTGTCGTTCTTAGCGACTTACGGCTAAAATATTGTGTTTTCCATAAATAGGCGAGCAGTTCTTCGCGCACCTTGTTTTAAGATTACTCCTCCAAATCGTCCTCCCAAGCAAGGACGCCGCCTTCAAGATTATATACAGCGCTAAAACCCATTTGACTCATAAGCTGACAAGCCTGTCCGCTTCTTGCACCAGAGCGACAATACACAAAATAGGATTTCGATTTATCCAACTTTTCAATAGAAGCGAGAAAGTCTGCTCCTCCGCGAATATCCAGATTCATAGCTCCCTTAATATATCCAGATTCAAACTCCTCGGCTGTTCGAACATCAAGGATTACCGAGGCTGACGTTTGCTCTTGTAGTTCAGCCCATGCATCGGGCGCTAATTCATTCATTTGTGCTTGTTTTTTGGGCGAAGATACACAAGCAGTCGCTATCAATAAAAAAATGAGAAACTTGTGCATCTTTTAATTTTATCAAATATAATTTAAATTTTTATATATATTTGTACCTACAATAGTTGTTAGTACAATGATAAATAAAGACGTGGTAGTGCGCGTGATGAAAAGAGGAAATGTATTTGCTGAGCACATCGGAAATACACTCCAGCCATTTGGACTAAGCTTACAACAGTTTAACGTCTTGCGTATTTTACGAGGTCGTAATGGAGCTGCTGCATCCTTGGAGAGTATAACTGATGACATGATTCACAGCATGAGTAATACCTCTAGGATAGTCGACAAGCTCTTGGAAAAAGGGTGTTTAGAGCGCACTCTCTGCCCAGAAAATCGGCGTAAGGTGAATATTTTTATAACCCAAAGAGGATTAAAATTACTCAAAAAAATAGATGCGGTTATAGATCATACAGAGAAAACACTCACCGCGCCCCTTTCTAAAAATGAAATGGAACAATTATTGCGATTACTAAATAAGTTAACATCAAAATAACGTTAAAAAAACAAAATGAATACAAGAATAATAACAGCCTTTTTGGCAATTACTTTTTTAAGCTTTGGATTAAATGCACAAACAAAAGCTATAACTAATGGAGTCATTAATTGGGAGGGATCGAAAATCACAACCGAATCACATGTTGGAACCATTAACATTAGCAAAGGAGCACTAACATTTGAAGATGATGCGCTTACGGGTGGTAACTTCACTGTTGATATGAACTCTATCGTGTGTACAGATTTATCTGAAGAATACGGCGCAAGGCTAGTTGGCCACCTTGAATCAGATGATTTTTTCGGGGTTGCAGAGCATCCTGAAGCCACACTAGTTTTTACTTCTGTTACTCCTTCTGACGAAGGTTACCAAATTACAGGTGATTTTACCATACGAGGCATTACCCATTCAGAATCGTTTGAACTCAAAATAGACAACAACACAGCCACAGCTGACTTTGAGATTGACCGTTCGAAATACAATGTAAAATTTAGATCTGGATCCTTTTTTGAAAACCTAGGGGACAAGCTTATTAACGACGAATTGAAGCTTGGTGTGAGCTTTACCTACTAGCCCTTGTTTTTTTATCGCTGAATTGCATATATTTGGGCAGATGAAAAAACGCATTTTTAATACGCTTTGGTGGAACTCCTAATTGGAGATGATAAGCGTATTATATACAATTAAAAGGCTTGTCATATCATGACAGGCCTTTTTTTATTTTTAACTAATGAAGTTTAAACTACAAACTGATACTTGTGAACTCTTGACCGATACCATGACACCGGTCAATATGTATCTTAAAATTAGAGACGCATACCCCGAAAGTGTGTTGCTCGAAAGTTCTGACTATGGTGCCAATGACAACAGTGTGGCCTATATATGCTTTAACCCCATTGCCTCTTTTAAGGTGCACAACCAAAACATAACAGAGCGCTTTCCAGACAGCAGTACTTCCCAAACAATTGTTACTCCAGACATTTCGGTAGTTGATAGGCTCGAAGCATTTGCTGCTCAATTTGATACAGACGAACTTGAAAATCGCTTTTTAAGCAACGGCTTGTTTGGCTATACATCTTACGAGGCCGTACAGTATTTTGAAGATATTGAGCTAACAAAAAAAGGAGGAGATGCAGATATACCCGAGATATATTATGCATTGTATCAAAATATTATCGCAATCAATGTTTTTAACAACCAAGCCAAGCTTTTTGCCCATTGTTATCAAAGCGAAAGCAACCTAGCTGAGGTTGTTAAATTACTCAAGGCTCCTGCACGTGATTCGTATTCATTTAAAAAAGAAGGGGAAGCATCGTCTAATATGCGTGATGAAGCATTTGTAGACTTGGTCAAAAAAGGCATAAAGCATTGCATGCGTGGCGACGTTTTTCAAATTGTACTTTCCCGTCGCTTTTCACAAGCCTACAGCGGAGATGACTTCAGTTTGTATCGCGTACTGCGCTCTATCAATCCATCGCCATATATTTTCTATTTTGACTTTGGAGGTTTTAAAATCTTTGGCAGTTCGCCAGAAGCACAACTGGTAGTACAAGATGGTGTAGCAGAAATTCACCCCATAGCAGGTACATTTATCCGAACGGGAAATGACGTACAAGACGAAGCTAGAGCAAAAGAATTGGCAAAAGACTTGAAAGAAAATGCCGAACACATGATGCTGGTAGATTTGGCAAGAAACGATTTGAGCCGTCATGGACAGGAAGTGACCGTTGAAAAAGACAGAGAAGTGCAATTTTACTCGCACGTTATCCACTTGGTATCTAAGGTCACTGGGCAAAAAAAGAAGGAAACGGCTACCATGCAAATTGTAGCAGACACCTTTCCTGCTGGAACATTAAGTGGTGCGCCCAAACACCGCGCCATGCAACTTATCGAATCCTATGAAACCACAGATCGCTCCTTCTACGGAGGTGCTATTGGGTTTTTGGACTTCAAAGGCAACTACAACCACGCCATCATTATCAGATCGTTTTTGAGTAAAAACAATGTACTGCACTACCATGCAGGCGCGGGTGTTGTTTCAAAATCAGACCCCGAAAGCGAATTGCAAGAAGTTTACAATAAATTACGTGCGCTTAACACCGCCATGGACAAAGCAGAAAAACAATTTCCATGAATATTTTAGTCATTGATAATTACGATTCTTTCACCTTTAATTTGGTGCACTACCTAGAGGAACTAGGCTGTACCGTTACCGTAAAACGAAACGATCAGTTCACCCTTGAAGAAGTAGCTGGTTATGATAAAGTCGTGCTTTCTCCGGGACCTGGGATTCCAGATGAGGCTGGTCTACTTAAAGCCACCATTGAAGCATACGCAACTAGTATTCCCATGCTTGGCGTTTGCTTAGGGCATCAAGCAATTGCAGAGGTTTTCGGTGGTTCATTAACCAACCTTTCAACTGTATTTCACGGGGTAGCGAGTAAAATGACCATAACACAAGACGATGCCCTGTTTGCAGGACTCCCAAGTTCATTTGATGTTGGGCGTTATCACTCTTGGGTAGTAAACAAACCACTGCCCGACGGATTTATCTTGTTGGCCGAGGAAGAAAATGGTCAGGTGATGGCCTTCAAGCACAAAACACACCCCATTTATGGTGTACAGTTTCACCCTGAGTCGGTGCTTACACCCAATGGAAAACAGCTATTAAAAAACTGGGTTGCACTATGAAAGAGATTCTAACACGTCTTACACAACACGAAAAGCTATCGCAGCAAGAAGCCAAGGATGCGCTACTCTTTATTGGCAGCGGTGCAGCAGACCCTTATCAAGTTACCGCCTTTTTAAGCGTATACATGATGCGTAGCATTGATGTTGCCGAATTGGCCGGATTTAGAGATGCGTTACTTGAACTTTGTATAGCCGTTGATCTGGCTGCTTACAACCCTATTGATTTGTGCGGTACCGGCGGGGACGGCAAAGACACCTTTAACATCTCCACATTAGCTTCATTTGTAACAGCTGGTGCAGGCGTCCACGTTGCAAAACACGGCAACTATGGTGTTTCCTCTTCTTGTGGATCAAGTAATGTAATGGAACATTTGGGCATTCGTTTTTCTAACGATGCCGACTTTTTGGAACGCTGTATAGACCAAGCAGGTATTTGTGTATTGCATGCGCCTTTGTTTCATCCAGCGATGAAACATGTAGCACCTATCAGGCGTGCGCTCCAACTCAAAACCTTTTTTAATATGCTAGGGCCCTTGGTCAATCCGTGTATGCCCAAGCGCCAAATCGTAGGGGTGTTTAATTTGGCGCTAATGCGTTTATACGGATACTTATTTCAGCGATCAGATAAGCAGTTTTGTGTGTTGCATGCCCTTGACGGCTATGATGAAATTTCCTTAACGGGTGCAACCAACATTATTTCCAATACTGGAGAACGCCTTGTTCGCCCTGCAGATTTTGGGCTAAAGCCACTTACGCCTGAGGCTATTGGTGGCGGAAATACGGTTGAAGATGCAGCAGCAATTTTTACAGCAGTCCTCCATGACAAGGGTACGGCCGCACAAAAACAAGTCGTATATGCCAACGCAGGTACCGCCATTGCAACAGCACTGGATATTTCGATACCAGAGGGCTATGCCAAAGCACAAGAATCTATTGAATCAAAAAAGGCATTAGGCGCCTTCACCAAATTATTAGCACTGAGTAAAGCATGAGCATTTTAGCACAAATCGTCATAGATCAACGCAAGGAAATCGCTCTGAAAAAGAAGATGATGTCCCAAGCGCAGTTACAAGCCATGCCCCACTACAACAGGAAAACAATCTCCTTTGCTGAAGGGATTAGGCAGACCTCAATGGGAATTGTGGCCGAACATAAACGCCGTTCACCCTCTAAGCCTCAAATAAAATTACACTCCCGAGCTGCAGCGGTAGCAACAGGATATGAGCAAGCTGGCGTAGCAGCCATGTCAGTACTTACCAATGGACAATATTTTGGTGGTTCTTTAGAAGATTTGCTCTTGGCGCGTGCTGCGTGTAATCTGCCTCTATTGCGAAAAGAATTTATTGTGGATGCCTATCAAATTCACGAGGCCAAAGCCTATGGCGCTGATGCCATATTGCTTATTAAGGCTTGTCTTAACGCAGAAGAAACGAATCAACTTGCCAAAACCGCAAAAGAAATAGGACTTGACGTGCTACTGGAAGTGCATAACCTGGAAGAGCTTACACAAGCTCCTTTGACCTATGTTGATGTAGTTGGAGTGAACAACCGAAACCTCAAGGACTTTTCTGTAGACCTAAACACCAGTCTCGCCTTAGCCAAGCACATACCTAATGATAAAGTAAAAATTTCAGAAAGTGGCATTTCGTCTTACGATGCTATTGAAAAACTTTCCAAAGCTGGTTTCGATGGCTTCTTGATGGGAGAACATTTTATGCTTCAAGACAACCCTGGTGAAGCTGCACAAAACTTCATTCAAAACTACAGCTCATGAAGTGGAAAGTATGTGGCATGCGCGAAGCAAACAATATTTCAGAAGTAGCCGTTCTACAACCTGACTATATGGGATTTATCATGTGGGCTGGCTCAAAAAGGTATTGTTCAAAACCACTACATGTACCTGAAGGCATTACAAAAGTAGGGGTGTTTGTTGATGCCGCTGTTGGGGAAATCGAAGATGCGATTGAAAACCACAAGCTCGGTGCTGTGCAATTGCACGGCAATGAGTCACCCCTACTATGCCGAGAACTACAAGGAAAAGCACAAGTTATCAAAGCATTTGGAGTGGGTGAAGCCTTTGATTTTGATACACTACTTGACTATCTACCCTATTGTGATTTTTTCTTATTTGATACCAAAGGACCTATGCCAGGAGGAAATGGAACTACTTTTGACTGGTCTATTTTAGAAAAGTATCCCTTTGATTTGCCTTTTTTTATAAGTGGCGGCATCGGGCTGGCAGAAATAGATAAGATTAACGAACTTCGCAACACAGACTTGCCTGTTTATGCGATTGACATCAACAGCAAGTTTGAAACTGCTCCAGCACTTAAAGATGCTGAGCAATTGAAAAAGTTTAAAGAAAAATTAGTGCTATGAGTACATACAATGTAAACGAAAAAGGCTATTACGGAGATTTTGGTGGTGCCTACATCCCTGAAATGCTCTACCCGAATGTTGAGGAATTGCGTCAGAACTACCTTGAAATTACCTCCAAAGACGAATTCAAAAAAGAATTTGATCAGCTACTAAAAGATTATGTAGGTCGCCCTACGCCATTGTATTTTGCGGAACGCTTATCTGAAAAATACAACACAAAAATCTATTTAAAACGAGAAGATTTGTGTCATACAGGTGCACATAAGATCAACAATACCATTGGACAAATTTTATTGGCTAAACGACTGGGGAAAACCCGTATTATAGCTGAAACAGGAGCAGGACAACACGGGGTTGCCACAGCAACTGTTTGTGCGCTTATGGGTATCACGTGTATTGTATATATGGGTGAATTGGATATCAAACGCCAGGCGCCCAACGTAGCCCGTATGAAAATGTTAGGCGCAGAGGTTAGGTCGGCACAATCGGGAAGCAAAACGCTTAAAGATGCTACAAACGAGGCCATTCGTGATTGGATCAACAACCCTTTAGATACACACTACATTATTGGTTCTGTTGTAGGACCACACCCCTACCCGGATATGGTGGCGCGTTTTCAATCCGTTATTAGTGAAGAATGTAAAACACAACTACAAGAAGCTGAAGGACGTGATTACCCAGACCATGTGATTGCCTGTGTAGGTGGAGGCAGCAATGCCGCGGGCATCTATTACCATTATTTAGATGACCCAAGGGTTAATATCATTGCTGTGGAAGCTGCTGGAAAAGGGATTGATTCTGGCGAGAGTGCCGCTACCTCCGCATTGGGAAAAGAAGGCATTATTCACGGCAGTAAAACCCTGCTCATGCAAACCCCCGATGGACAAATCACCGAACCCTATTCCATATCCGCTGGTCTAGATTATCCAGGAGTTGGTCCCATGCATGCACATTTATATCGCAGCCAGCGCGCAGAATTTGTTTCTATTCCAGACCAAGAGGCCATGGATTGGGGACTAAGTCTCTCGCAAATGGAAGGGATCATTCCAGCTATTGAAACGGCTCATGCTTTTGCTATTTTGGATGAGCGAAAATTTGAACCCAATGACATCTTGTTGTTCAACTGTTCTGGTCGCGGTGACAAAGATCTTGAAACCTACATTGATTATTTTAAGTTATAACATTCAAAAAAAGCGTAATTTAGTATTTGAATATGCCCCAATTTTATTCAAAAAAGTGCGTTAAATATAGGTTTGCTTTATGAAGTTGAAAGGGGTGTTAAATACACCATTCATGAAAGAGTTTAAAAAGTTTATTAGCAAAGGCAACGTTATTGAGTTAGCCGTTGGTCTTATTATGGCCACTTATTTTGGCGCTATCGTAAAATCATTGGTCAATGACATCATCATGCCACCAGTGGGAAAACTCATCGGAGGCGTTGATTTTGCCTTATTCAAATATGTAATTCAACCTGCTGTTGAAGCAGAAGGAATTTCGGAAATTGCTATCCGCTATGGTATGTTTATAAATACCATTATCACATTCCTTATTGTAGCCTTCGCCATTTTTTTAGTGGTGAAATTCTACAACAAAATAAAAGATACGTTTGAAACGGAGGAAGAAAAAGCACCAGCTCCTCCAGCTAAACTATCTAAAGAAGAAGTATTACTGACAGAAATCAGAGACTTGCTTAAAAAAAAGTAGGTTAGAACTTTTTGTTGCTTGTCCTTTGGTAAAAGAGTATTTTTGGCCTTTGAAATAAAGTGAGCTTTTATCATATGAACCGTATTCAATCCGTACTCGAGCAAGACCACAAACTACTCTCCATTTATTTTACAGCTGGTTTTCCACAACTAGAAGACACTGTTGGTATTCTTAAACAGTTGGAAGATTCGGGGGTAGACATGATTGAATTGGGATTGCCTTTTTCAGACCCCTTGGCAGACGGACCAACCATCCAAGAAAGCTCTACACAAGCCCTGAAAAACGGCATGACAACCGACAAGCTATTTGATCAGTTAAAGGACGTGCGAAATCATATCAGTGTACCGCTAATAGTCATGGGATATTTTAATCCTATGATGCAATATGGCGTAGAACGCTTTTGTCAACGCTGTAAAGAAGTGGGTATCGATGGACTTATTGTACCAGACCTTCCCGTAGATGTATATCATGAGCAATACCAAGCCTTGTTTCAACAATACGGACTGCTAAATATGTTTTTAATTACACCACAAACACCAGAAGCGCGCATCCGCTTTATAGATGAGGTTTCAGAAGGCTTTATATATATGGTAAGTAGTGCAGCCACAACAGGTGCACAAAGCAGTTTTGACGATACGCAAGCCGAATACTTTAAACGCATTGGCGCGATGAAACTAAACGCCAAACTCTTGGTTGGATTTGGAATCAGCAACGCAGAAACCTATCAAGCGGCTACCGCCCATAGCAAAGGCGCCATCATTGGCTCTGCATTTATAAAACACTTGGAAGCAAATGGATCAGCTAGTGTTAAAGATTTTATAAATCAGATACGTTAATACTGATAAAATTTGTAATTTTACATTAGAATTATTCCCCAAATCAATTCTACTTATCAGTCTATTTGACTGCACACATTTTTGTATTGTTTTTTTGAGGAAGTTCTAAACGATTAGTTGTTTAATTAAAACCTCAGCACATTAAATGCCAAATACTCAAACCATTATTAATCCTTTTATTAGCGTCCACTTTTTTCAATGGCTTTTCCCAAGAAAAAAACACGCAGGAATTGACCCTTGGATATGGAAGCGTTACTACTAATGAGATTCAAAATTTTTTGTCGGAATTCAGTTTAATACTAGTAACAGTGGGAACTCTAACTTCGGACAACCAAAAATACTCTGGTGCTTCATATATCAATTACAGTTATGCAATTGAAGACAATTTTATGATTGGCTTGGAGGCAGCCTATGAACGTATTACCAAAGATAATTTTGTAGGCAAGACAAAAATAGCAGAGCAGACGGATAATGCATTAAGCATAGGTGCTAGTGCTAGATATAGTTATATCTCAAATCCAAAATTCCGCATGTACTCTGGTTTGGCTGCTGGATACATTACTGTTCAAGCAAAATCTGAACCCGTAAAAGGAAGCGGATATAAAGCGGAAAAAGGGAACACAGGACAATTTGGCTATCACCTAACAGGGTTTGGTTTTCGCTATGGAAAAAAAGCCGCTATTGTAGCCGAGCTGGGTTTTGGGTATAAAGGAATTCTTAATGTTGGCTTTAATTATCGTTTTTAATAAAAAATAGAATTCACAATGGGAAAAGGAGACAAAAAAACACGACGAGGAAAAATTGTCAATAAAAGTTATGGCGTTAGAAGACCAAAGGCGACGAAAAAAAGGAAACTCAGCGCACAAAAACAGGCGCAGTAGGGTCTTTAGTTTCGGATTTACTATAGGCATACCCATCAGCTTCAAAAGCGAGCACGTCTGCTATGGTAGATGCGTTTTTTTCTAACAGTTGTCTGGTCATCAGACCCCTAGCCTTTTTGGCAAAGAAGGAAATAATTTTAAGCTTGCCGTTTTTGAAATCCTTAAAAACTGGACTGATTACAGGGTTATCTAATACTTTAAAATCTACGGCATTGGCATATTCTTTACTGGCCAAATTAACAACCAGTTCGTCTCTGTTTAGCTCATTTTTTAAATGGGAAGTCAGTTTATCTTTCCAAAATGCATAAAGGCTATTATTCCCATTGACACCAAATGAGGTGCCCATTTCTAAACGATAAGGCTGCATCAAATCTAAAGGCTTTAAAAGACCATAAAGTCCCGATAAGATACGGAGACTGTTTTGTGCCACTCCAAGGGTGCTTTCATCTAGTGTATACGCATCCAACCCAGTATAAACATCACCGTTAAACGCAAACACAGCCGGGCGTGCATTGTTGGCATTAAAAGGGATTTTAAAATCTTGATTTCGTTCCCAGTTTAAGGAAGCTAATTTTTCTGAAATACCCATAAGCGCCTGTAAATCTGTTGGTTTTTTTAATCGAAGTGCAGTATTCAACGCTTTAGCGTCACCTAAAAATACAGGCTGGCTGCTTTCAGCAGTTGGAAGGGGACTTTTGTAGTCAAGTGACTTGGCTGGAGAAATAAGAATTTTCATCACTAATTTTTTTTTAAAAATACAATACTACATTCAAGTTTTTAACTTAGACCTATAAAACAAACTGATAGCGCAATTAGGAATTGCCCAAGTGTTGGTGTTGGGCATAGTTGCGCCACTTTTCAATTGCACCCTCAAAGTCATCAGGTAAAGGCGCCATAAAAGACATTTTTTTCTTTGTTTCGGGGTGTACAAACCCAAGGGTTTGGGCGTGTAGCGCTTGGCGTGGCAACTGCTTGAAGCTATTGTCGACAAACTGCTTATACTTGGTAAAGGTAGTACCCTTTAGAATTTTATGTCCACCATAACGTCCGTCATTGAATAAGGTATGACCTATGTGCTTCATATGAGCTCTAATCTGGTGTGTTCGCCCTGTTTCGAGGACACATTTTATTAAAGTAACATATCCAAAGCGCTCCACAACTTCGTAATGGGTAATGGCAGGCTTACCCTGATCTCCATCAGGAAATACGGTCATCAGCAGCCTATTTTTTGGATCACGACCCAAATGACCATTTACTGTTCCTTGTTCGTTTGTAACGTCACCCCAAACTAGTGCCAAATATTGCCGTTCAGAAGTTTTATCGTGAAATTGCTGTGCCAGAAAAGCCATAGCATTATCTGTTTTAGCCACAACCAAAAGTCCAGAAGTATCCTTATCGATACGATGAACCAGTCCAGGTCTATTGTTACTGTTTTTAGGGAGTTGATCGAAATGATAAATAAGACCGTTAATTAGAGTCCCTGTATAATTCCCATGCCCTGGGTGCACCACCCTACCAGCATCTTTATTAACCACCAAAAGGCTATCATCTTCGTAAACAATATCAAGAGGCATCTCTTCTGGAACAAGCAAATCTTCATGCGGCGGATGTGCTAGAAAAACACGAACAACATCTCCGGCCTTCACACGATAGTTAGATTTAACTGCTTGGTCATTTACTTGAATATAACCGGCTGTTGCTGCCTGCTGTATTTTATTACGTGTGGCGTTTTCAATGCGATTCATTAAAAACTTATCTACGCGTAAGGGTTCTTGACCAGCATCTGCACCAAAAGAATAATGCTCGTGAAGGATGTCTAAATTGTTTTCTTGATTCATCATTATTCTACAGGTTTCTTACCGTTGCCCAATACCAAATCTACCCGGGATGTTTTGGGAAGTTTATCGCCAGGTGCAATAGGAGCTTGATCATAACGCAATTGCAAGACCATGTCCTTTCCAATATTATCCTGATATAAAATTTCACCAATTTCCAAACCAACTGCACGAAGCGATGACTCGGCAGATCGTCGTGTGATTTGAATAACGCCGGGAAGTATCACTTCGTTAAAGTTTGCTGGATTCAGGGTTAAATATATTTTTCTGTTTTTTTTGACCAATTCACCAGCAAGCGGTGTTTGCTCAATTACAGCAAAAGGGACGTAGGCAGGATTAAATCTCGCAGAATCAATGACTTCATAATTGAGGGCTTGGTCTTGCAAGAGATCTTTTGCATCAGTAATAGTCAGGCTATGTAAGTCGGGGACTTCAATGAAATCTCCCTGTCGGGTGTGCCAATTGAGTCCATAAAAAGTGAATAGCAACAGTGCTGTAATAGCGATTAACACCAAAAGTAAGTTCCAAAAAAAGGCCCTGCTAAATAAAAAACGTAAGAAGTGAAGCATAATATGTTTCAATGAAGTCCAAAAATAATGATATTTGCCTTATGAAAAAGCACATTGCTGTAGTAATGGGCGGAACTACATCCGAGCATGCTATTTCGATTAAGAGTGGAACGGTTGTTATCGACAATATCCCTAATGATATTTTCGATGTAAAACCCGTCATTATATCCGCTGAAAGCTGGACTGTAATCCATAAGGATAACGAGCTGGAGGTAAATCAAACTGATTTTTCTTATCAATATGAAGGTCGGAAATATGTTTTTGATGCTGTTTTTATTGCCGTTCATGGAGCGCCAGGCGAAAATGGCGTCCTTCAAAAAGTTTTAGACAAGGCAAAAGTGCCTTACACAGGCTGTTCCGCAGCGGTATCTGAACTGACTTACAACAAGCATAAAACTTTAGAAAAGCTTCGGCCACATGGGATCGCTATGGCTAAAAACACCATTATTGATTCCCATTCGGATTGGAACAGCAAATCACTAGCTTCAAGTATAGGACTACCCTGCTTTGTAAAGGCCAACAAGGCCGGCAGCAGCTTTGGCGTTGTCAAAGTCAACAAACTGGAAGAAATGTCAGCAGCCATAAAAACGGCACTGGCAGAAGACAATGAAGTATTGATTGAAAGTTACTTATCTGGAACTGAAGTTTCTATTGGCGTAATCGAATATAAAAGAAACGTTCAGGTTTTGGCCCCTACTGAAATTATTACCCACAGCGATTTCTTTGACTATGCTGCCAAATATGAGGGCAAATCTGAGGAAATCACACCTGCAAGGTTAACGCCTGTACAATTGCAAAACCTTAATGCAGCAGCTAAAAAAATATTCAACATCTTGGGGGTAAAGGGTATCAGCAGAAGTGATTTTATTTTTAAGGGTGACACAGCTTACTTTCTCGAACTCAACAGCATTCCTGGCTTGACAGCACAGAGTTTACTGCCTATGCAAGCCAAACATGCAGGTATCGCATTGGGGGATTTGATTGTGGACATGATCAACAGCTGTCTAAAAAATAATATCTTTGAAGCATGAAGCGTGCATTATTTCCTGGGTCTTTTGATCCTTTTACTGTTGGACACCTTGACATTGTTGAGCGCGGGGTTAAGATTTTTGATGAGATTATCATTGGAATTGGAAAAAACAGTGAAAAGAAATATATGTTTTCATTGGAACAGCGCCTTGCTTTTATCAATACCTGCTTCGAGCACAACACACGTATATCAGTTGCTGCTTACGATGGACTAACAATTGATTTTTGTCGTGAGATTGAAGCGGAATTTATTTTACGTGGTGTGCGCAACAATGGTGATTTTGAATTTGAAAAAGCCATTGCTAGAACCAATAGACATTTGTCAGACATTGAAACTGTTTTTCTGCTAACCTCCGCTGAGACCTCGTATATAAGTAGTAGTATTGTTCGTGAACTTATTCGCAATAATGGGGATTACAGCACGTTTATTCCGACCCAAATAACGCTTCCATAAGTTTCGATTTGTCGAATAAATCCTCAATGTTTGGGTACGTATTTTTGATTGCTTTGGCTGTTTTGCTTTTATTTTTCCAAGTTGCCTTAGTAATGTCCTCTTTGATCTCTGGTGTTAAAACGCCCTCATAACTAGTCTTCATAAAAAACCAATGGGTTTCTTTTAACTGATAGCGGTTGTTTCGTTTAAAGACGTGGTAAGTAACACCTGCCGGCTTGCCTACTTTGATTTTTTTTACTCCTGTTTCTTCTTTCACTTCACGCTTGGCAGCACCCTCAAGAGTTTCTCCCTTATCAACTCTTCCCTTGGGGAGGTCCCATCTTTTTTTGCGATAAATAAACAACAGTTTTCCCTCTTCATGTTGTAATACACCACCTGCAGCAATGGTAACGGGTAGCTTTTTTTTAAATCCACTCAAAAGTTTTTTGGGATTATCATGCATTAGGTAAAGTCGCTTGACACGTGTTGTGCGAATGATACGTATAATATTTTTGAAGGGGGTGGATTTTAAGGGCAAGACTTTTACTCCTTTACCTTTTGGGGCAGTTGAAGTGAGGATTATCTCCTTTTGATTAACAAAAACTTTATACATTTGCGACATGCCTAAGGAACCCTCTACCGCTAAGAAAGTAGCCGAATACCTATTACAAATTAAAGCAATAAAGCTTGAACCCAAAAATCCATTTACTTGGGCCAGTGGTTGGCAGTCGCCAATCTATTGCGATAATCGAATAACGCTCTCATATCCAGATATAAGAAGATTTTTGAGCCAAGCTATGGCAAACGAAATCAAAGCAAAATACCCACAAACAAAAGCCATTGCAGGTGTGGCAACAGGTGCCATTGGCATTGGCATGTTGGTAGCAGAAGCCCTTGATTTGCCCTTTATGTACGTGCGGCCTCAACCCAAAAAGCATGGAAGGCAAAATCAAATTGAAGGACAATACGATATTGATGCGCCAACCGTAGTGGTCGAAGATTTAATAAGTACGGGCAAAAGCAGCCTTCAAGCAGTTGATGCGCTTCGCAAGGCCAATATCAATGTTCTTGGTATGTTAGCGCTATTTAGCTACGAGTTTGATGTTGCGGAAGCAAATATGAACGAAGCAGCAGTTGAACTGACCACCCTTTCTGGCTACAACACATTAATAGAAACCGCAGTTACTGCTGGTTATATTGAGTCCGAGCAAGAAGCAATATTAAAAGAGTGGCGTAAGGCACCTGCACTTTGGTCCCCTAAATAAACGGCAAAATGAAACTAGAAAGCAGCACTGCTACTGTAGCAAAACCCATTGAAGAAGTTTTTGAAAAACTTACGCAAGCAAACACCTACGAGCTGCTTATGCCCGAAGAAGCGAGTTTCCAAATAAAAGACGAGAAGCACTTTAGTTTTAAGTTGGGCGGTATGCCTGTAATTCCACTGAAACTAGCACGCCAAACACCAAACACGCAGATAGTCATGGCTGCAGACGAAGGAAGCGTTCCTTTTGAGTTACACGCAAACCTTGAGGAGTTTAATGGAGAAACAAAAATACAATTGGTATTTGAAGGCAATATCAACCCGATGATGCAGATGATGGTAAAAAAACCGCTCACGCAATTTCTAGAGGCCCTTATTGCTAATGCTGGAAAGCTGTAAACACTAGCGTTTTTTCTTCATAAAGCTTACGATCACCATTATCGTGGGTGACAAGCAATTTTCCATCTGTTGATACTCCAGAAATTTTCCCTTGAAAGGAAGTGCCATCTTTTGCTTTAAAAGCACACAATTCATTCATTTTATACAATACATCTAGATAACGCTTGTGGTCAACTTGCTCCAAACGAACGGCAGTGGCAATATTTTTTGCAAGTGATTCAAACAAAGGCTCTATTTCGAGGTTTTGCTTTGTGATTGACTTGATGGAAGCGGCAAAGGGCAATGAGGCATCGAATTTTTCTTGATTTACATTGATTCCACAGCCGACAACCACGCCTGTCATTTGCGTTCCACGAATGATGGGTTCAATCAAAACACCTCCTATTTTTTTGTTGGCTGACAAAATGTCGTTTGGCCATTTGATGCGGAGTTCAGGAATTTTTAGGGGTTCAAGCGTGTCCATAATGGCGAGGCACACCTGCTTGTTTAAATTAAAAATATTGTTTTGATGTTGGGCTGAATTCCCGACATAAACAGAACCTGTCAGGTTCAAATTAGCTTTGGAAAGCCATTTTGTTCCCATTCTACCTCGACCTTCGGTTTGGTGTTCAGCCCAAACCGCTATGCTTTCATGCGCTTTACTTTCCTGCACCCACTGCTTTAAAAAGCTATTGGTTGAGGGGGTGGCACTAAGTTTGATTATTAGCATACACAAAAGTATAGGTTTTGTGAAGTAATTTTGCAAATAACAATTACTTTTACACAGACAAGTATTGCATGACAAAGAAAAAAAATACAGATACCCTTCTAACTCACATAATTGAAGGTATTGAAGAGGTTAAGGGAGAAGACATCAACGTTCTAGATTTACGTGAAATAGAAAACAACGTATGCAAGTACTTTGTTGTATGTTCAGGAAACTCAAACACGCAGGTACGTGCCATTTCTGGTGCTGTTCAAAAATTGGTGAGCAAGGCCATTCATGAAAAACCTTGGCACGTTGAAGGGCTTGAAACAAGTGAATGGATACTGATGGACTTTGTGGACATTGTTGTGCATATTTTTCAAAAACAAACCCGTTCTCACTACGACATCGAATCGCTTTGGGGTGATGCCAAGCAAACGCTAATAGAGTCTAAATATTAAAACATGGCTAAAAAAGAAAAAACACCACCTAAAAAACCAGCCATAAGTTCTTATTGGCTATATGCGAGTATCATACTTTTCTTTATCGGCATGTCACTTTTTGGCGGTAGCGACAGCATGTCTAGTGATCAAAAGATTAATATCTCCACTTTTGAAAACTACCTTAACGATGGTGAAGTAAGCAAGGTTGTCGTAGTCAATAAAAAAACCGCACAAGTCACCTTAACGGAAACGGCGCTTTCTGAAACCAAACACAGCAAGGCCAATAAGACAGACCTGTTGGGACGCAAAAATAGCAATGGCCCACATTATCAATTTGAAGTAGGGAACCTTGAACTTTTTCAAAAGAAATTAGAAGCTGCAGAAGAAAAGGGCGTTTCTTTTAGCTATGAGTTTGAAACAGTAGAAAGTCGTTGGTTAGATGTATTACTTGGCTTTTTACCACTTATTTTGATCATTGGCGTATGGTTGTTTATCATGCGACGTATGTCAGGAGGCGGTGCAGGAGGTGGTGGCGCCCAAATATTTAATATTGGAAAATCGAAAGCCAAGCTGTTTGATGAAAAAACCGATGTTAAAATAACATTCAAAGATGTTGCAGGATTAGAAGGAGCCAAAGAAGAAGTACAAGAAATTGTTGACTTTCTAAAAAACCCAAGCAAATACACGGTCTTGGGTGGTAAAATTCCCAAAGGTGCTTTATTAGTAGGCCCTCCAGGAACAGGAAAGACCTTATTGGCTAAAGCCGTAGCCGGTGAAGCCAAAGTGCCTTTCTTCTCCTTGTCTGGATCAGACTTTGTGGAGATGTTTGTGGGCGTAGGTGCATCGCGTGTGCGTGACTTGTTCAAGCAAGCAAAAGACAAATCACCTGCTATTATATTTATTGATGAAATTGATGCCATTGGGCGTGCAAGAGGCAAAAATAATATCACAGGTTCGAACGACGAGCGTGAAAATACGCTTAACCAGTTACTTACTGAAATGGATGGCTTTGGTACTAATACCAATGTGATAGTTATTGCAGCCACCAACCGTGCAGACGTACTGGACAAAGCGCTAATGCGAGCAGGGCGTTTTGATCGCCAAATCTATGTTGACCTTCCTGACTTGAGGGAGCGTAAAGAAATATTCAAGGTGCATCTCAAGCCACTTAAGGCAGACGCCAAGCTAGATGTTGATTTTTTAGCCAAACAAACACCTGGATTTTCGGGAGCTGATATTGCCAACGTATGTAACGAGTCGGCATTGATTGCAGCCAGAAAAAACAAGAAAAAAGTAGGTCGTCAAGATTTCTTAGATGCCGTAGACCGAATTGTTGGTGGACTTGAAAAGAAAAGTAAAATCATTACCCCTGAAGAAAAGAAAACCATTGCTTTTCACGAAGCAGGTCACGCAACGGTAAGCTGGATGCTAGAGCATGCTGCGCCACTTGTTAAGGTAACTATTGTTCCTAGAGGTCAATCGCTAGGAGCAGCCTGGTATCTGCCTGAAGAAAGACAAATTGTTCGCACCGAACAAATGTTAGATGAGATGTGTGCTACACTTGCTGGTAGAGCTGCCGAGAGCATTATTTTTAATAAAATTTCTACGGGCGCACTAAGCGACTTGGTAAAAGTAACCCAACAAGCAAGAGCCATGGTAACCATTTATGGCCTAAACGACAAGGTTGGAAACATTACGTATTATCAAACCAACGAAAGCGAGTATGGCTTTACCAAACCTTATTCGGAAGAAACAGCTAAAACCATTGACGCTGAGATTTCGGCTATCGTTGAAAAAGAGTACAAACGCGCCATACAAATGCTTAAAAAACACAAAGACAAGCTCACAGAACTTGCAGAGCATTTACTTGAAAAAGAAGTTATTTTTAAGGACGACCTAGAACGCATTTTTGGGAAGCGACCATTCGAAAAACCAGAAGCTCAAGCGCCAAAACCCAAAGCAAAAGCCAAGACCAAGGCGGCTCCAATAAAGAAAGTAAAAACGATCAAGGAAAAAGATTCTACGGGGACAAATGATGCCAAGTAATTTGCGATTTGTTACCTTTGTGTAACAACCCTGATGTGTGAGTAAATTCTGGTCAAATATTTTCGGAAAAAAAACGACTCCCAAGGAAGAGATCGTTGAGGAGGAGCGTGGCCCACATATGCCACCCAAGGAACTTCCAATTGAGCAAACCTTTGCCCAAAAATTTACAGCTTGTGGCGGAAAATTTGTTTATTGTGAATCCTTGCAAGATGCAAAAGATGCCTTTCTATCTATTGTAAGAGAATACCCCTCTGAAATACGAGAGTTGTTTTGTCTAGATCCTGTCCTAGCCAAAAAATTAGACGTTGGTATTACCCTAACCAAAACCAATCTCAATGCCAAAATCATGCTGTGTAGCTGTGAGGCTATCGTTGCTTATGACGGAAGTATTGTGGTGTGCGAGCGTCAATTGGGCTCTAATAAATTGGCAGACTTGCCAGAAACATTGGTGGTAATAGCTGGCACCCGACAGTTTTCAAAAACCGTTTCAGAAGGATTAAAAAGCATCAAAAACCGATATGCTGACAATATCCCCCTTAACATTACTTCCATAAAACAGTTTAAAACAGACGTAATGAGCGATGAAAACTACATGAACTATGGCAGCAGTGTCAAAGAAGTGTACTTGCTTTTACTTGAAGATTTTTCATGAATTTTTTAATTCGGTCCTTAACTTCATTCCTCTATGTTGGATTGCTCCTAGGCAGCCTTTACATCGATGCTACTTTGTTTTCTGTAGTTCTTTTCATGATGGCAGTTATAGCACAATGGGAGCTTCAAAGGATTACCAATAAAAAAATCATTTTAAGCTATCTTTTCTTTCCTGCAGGGTATATGATAGCTCAATTCACTCCGGAAAGCCTTCCTTACCTAATGGGTTTAGGAGTTCTTGGGAGTGTGATTATGTTAAGTTTTTTTAGCAGTTCAAATACGTTGAGCTACAGCCTTACAGTTGTATATTTTTTAAGCTTGTTTCAAATAAGCATCCCCCTGATTTTACTGGCCTTGTTAGGAGAATCAAACCCACTCTATGTTTTGTATTTTTTTGGTATTATTTGGCTAAGCGATACTGGCGCATATGTAATTGGCTCATTGTTTGGAAAGCGAAAACTAGCGCCAACTATTTCTCCCAATAAAACAATTGAAGGGAGCCTTGGCGGAATAGTGGTTGCTACCCTAGCCCTGCTTTATGCTGCTGACATAGACAATGTCCAATACAGTTGGATTTTGATTCTTATGGTGACGGCCATATTAGGCGCATTGGGCGATTTGGTACAATCCAAAATAAAACGCGTTTGTGGCGTTAAGGATAGCGGAAGTATTTTGCCGGGGCACGGCGGAATTTACGATCGTATCGACAGTTCCATATTGGCAGCGCCCATTTATATATTACTACTGAATTTATTCGCATATGTTTCATAAAGAAGGTTTTACCATTATCATTGTAAGTTTTGTGCTCATTGCTGTGACTGCAATGTTGACAGAGCAGTTTATTGGCCTTAAGTGGTTACGTATTACACTCCAAATTGCACTACTTGTTTTGCTGGTTTTGGTACTTCAATTTTTCAGAAACCCCGACCGACCCCCACTGGCACTTGAAGATGCTGTGGTATCTCCTGTTGACGGGAAGGTGGTTATTGTAAAAGAAGTTGAAGAACCCGAATATTTTAAAGGCAGAAGACTGCAAGTATCCATTTTTATGTCTCCCTTAAATGTGCATGTAACCCGCTATCCTGTTTCAGGCGAAGTTGTGTTTAGCAAATACCATCCGGGGAAGTATCTCGTTGCATGGCACCCAAAATCATCGACATTAAATGAAAGAACCACTATCGTGATAGACAATCCAACCTATGGAGAGGTGCTATACCGCCAAATTGCAGGTGCAGTAGCTAGACGAATTGTGAACTATGCCGAAGAAGGTCAAACGGTCACGCAAGGAACAGATGCTGGTTTTATCAAATTTGGGTCGAGAGTAGATGTATTCTTACCCTTAGAAACTTCGGTGCTTGTCAAAGAAGGGCAGGTTGTAAAAGGAGGTGTGACACTTATTACATCGAAAAACTAAAGCGCCGAAAGTCTGGCTTTAAGTGCTGTTATTTTTGTTTGCGCATCTGCTGCTTTTTTTCGCTCTATTGCCACAACTTGTTTTGGTGCATTTGAAACAAAACGTGCGTTAGACAGCTTTTTTTCTACTGAACTTAAGAACCCTTCTTGATAAGCCAGTTCTTCTTCCATCTTTTTTCGTTCTTCTTCAATATTAGATGCACCTACAGGCACAAAATATTCACGCGCGTTTACCCTAAATGAAATTGCTTGATCAGGTGCTTGTTCCTCCTTAGTCCATGATTGGATATTTACCAACTTCTCAACAATAGGTCTGAGTGAAATATTGTCTTGGCTGGTCTCAACCAAGTCCAAAGGCTCTTTAAACGAAATATTCTGCTCTTTACGAACGGTTCGCAATTGTGCTACTAAGGTCGCAGTGTGCTCAAATTGGTTCAAAATATCCGTATCAATATCTTTTTGTTTTGGCCAATCAGAAACAATTAAGGCTTCCGCTTTAGTACGGCTTTTAAGGGCGTGCCAGAGTTCTTCTGAAAGAAAGGGCATAAAGGGGTGCAACAGGCGTAAATTATCTTCAAAAAGCACGCATACTTTTGCATAGGTCTCACGATCTATTCCCGTATTGTAAGCTGGCTTAACGATTTCCAAAAGCCAAGAGCAGAAGTCGTCCCATATGAGCTTGTATGTTGACATCAAGGCATCAGAAATGCGATATTTACTAAAGTGGTCGTCGATAGTTGCCAATGTTTGTTGGAATTTGGCTGAATACCAATCAATACCCACAGTTGCCGTAGCACAGGTTTTCAAGGTTTCATCTACCTCCCAGCTTTGAATCAAACGGAAAGCATTCCAAATTTTATTAGCAAAGTTTTTTCCTTGTTGACATAAATTTTCGTCAAATAACAAGTCGTTCCCTGCTGCTGCGCTCAATAGCAGTCCTACACGAACACCATCTGCGCCGTAGGTTTCCATAAGCTTAATGGCATCGGGAGAATTGCCAAGTTGCTTGGACATTTTTCTTCCTTGCCCATCACGAACAAGGCCCGTGAGATAAACATGGGAAAATGGTTTTTCGTTGCGCAAAGCATAACCAGACATAATCATTCTTGCTACCCAAAAGAAAAGGATATCGGGACCTGTAACAAGTTCCTGTGTGGGATAGTAATAGGAAACTTCTTTGTTATCCGGTTCCAAAACACCATTAAAAACCGATATGGGCCATAGCCATGAAGAAAACCAAGTATCAAGAACATCCGAGTCTTGGCGCAAGTCGTCAAGCGTCAGAGCCATATTACCACTTTCGGCCTTTGCTTTTTCAAGGGCAGCCGATTTACTTTCTGCTACCACAACATCTGTGCTATTAGAACCGTAGTAATAGGCCGGTATTTGGTGGCCCCACCAAAGTTGTCTTGAAATATTCCAATCACGAATATTTTGCATCCAGTGTCGGTAGGTATTGATAAACTTTTTAGGTACCAGTTGTACGTCGCCGTCCTCAACTGCACCAATGGCTGGTTTGGCCAAATCTGCCATTTTTAAGAACCATTGATCTGACAAGCGAGGCTCAATAACTGCCTTTGTCCGTTCTGAAGTGCCTAACTTGTGCATATGAGGCGTTACTTTCACAAGTGCACCTGCTGCCTCTAACTCTTTTACCACGGCTTTGCGTACCTCAAATCTGTCTTTTCCTTCATAATGCAAGCCCTGATGGTTGAGAGTAGCATCAGCATTGAAAATGTCAACAATATCCAATTTGTGTTTTTCCCCTAAGACCTTGTCATTTTCGTCATGTGCAGGGGTAACCTTCAAACAACCAGTTCCCAAATCCAAACTTACATAAGTATCTTTGATGATGGGCACTACCCTATTGACAATGGGGACTATGGCTTTTTTGCCGTGCAAGGCAAGATAGCGCTCGTCTTCTGGGTGAATGGCAACCGCCGTATCTCCAAAAAGTGTTTCAGGTCTTGTGGTGGCCACAACGACTTTTTCGTCGCTACCTTCAATGGCATAAGCAATATGGTATAAGTTTCCTTGTCGTTCTTCATAAACAACCTCCTCGTCTGAAAGTGTGGTTTGTGCCTCAGGATCCCAATGCACCATACGGAAACCACGGTAAATCATGCCTTTGTTATACAGATCAACAAATACCTTTATCACTGATGCAGACATTTCGGGGTCTAGGGTAAATTTGGTTCGGTCCCAATCACACGTACAACCTAATTTTTTTAACTGTTCGAGGATAATACCTCCGTGTTCGTGTGTCCATTCCCAAGCGTGCTCTAAAAAAGCTTCACGCCCAATCTCATTTTTATCTATGCCTTGACTTTTCAACTTATTTACCACTTTTGCTTCTGTCGCAATTGAGGCGTGATCAGTACCTGGCACCCAGCAAGCGTTGTAGCCCCGCATACGCGCTCGTCGAATCAACACATCTTGAAGTGTATTGTTCATCAAATGCCCCATGTGCAATACACCTGTTACATTTGGGGGTGGGATCACTATGGTGTAAGGTTTTCTGGAGTCTGGTGTGGAATGAAAATATTTATTCGCTGTCCAGTAGTCATACCACTTCTGCTCGACGACTTTTGGTGTGAATTTTGATGGTATGGACATGCTTTAGTGCTTATTATGCGCAAATGTAGGCATCGAGTATTGAAATTGAAAGCCCTAATTTTGCACAATTGACACTTATGCTTACTTTAGTAAATCCAAATTTATCGTCATGAAGCACATATTTTTATTTTTTTTCACTGCTGTTCTAAGTTTAACAGCTGCTGGACAAGACATTGCAGTCATTACCTTTGACTCCCTCACCATTGATTACGGTACCATTGTCAAAGGGGCAGATGGCATCCGTCAGTTTAAATTTACCAATACAGGAACTTCAGAACTTGAAATTATGCAAGTACGTTCTTCTTGTGGCTGTACCATCCCTAAAAAACCGGATGCACCCATTGCACCTGACGCATCGGATATTATTGAAGTAAAATATGACACCAACCGAGTTGGACCCATTCGAAAAACCATCACAGTTGCTTCCAATGCTTCCGTTCCTATGGTAGCCCTTAAGATTAAAGGGGAAGTCATAGAAGAAGCTCCCGAAGAATAATTCTCGTTTAAAACATTGATTTTTCGCATCTTTGCAGGCAAACTATTTTAATGCCGATTATTTCAAAGAAAGGTGCAAACTTACCCACCTCACCCATTCGAAAGCTAGCCAAGCAAGCCAATTTGGCTAAAGAACGTGGTATCGAAGTATTTCACCTAAATATTGGGCAACCTGATTTGGCTAGCCCCAAAAGTGCATTAAACGCCATTAGAAATTTCTCCGAGAACGTTGTCGCATACGGACCTTCTGAGGGAACTGCTTCCTTTCGCAACAAGCTGGTTTCTTATTACCAACAGCACCAAATAGAAATTGATGCCGAAGATATACTGGTAACCACAGGGGCTAGTGAGGCTATTATTATGGCACTAGACTGCATCACCAACGAGGGTGATGAACTTATCATACCAGAGCCATTTTATGCCAACTATGAAACATTTGCTGCAGCCTGCGGTGTTAAGGTTGTGGGTATCCCATCATCGTTTGAGAGTCAGTTTTCACTACCCCATATTAAAACCATTGAAGCGGCAATAACTCCAAAAACAAGAGCGCTTTTTATATGCAATCCAAACAATCCGTCTGGCTATGTTTACAGTAAAGAAGAACTTGAATCGCTGGGGCAACTGGCTGTAGCCCACGATTTGTTCTTTATTGTTGATGAAGTATACCGAGAGTTTGTTTACGACGGCCACGAACATATCTCCGTAATGCATCTCGAAAAGCTTTCCGAGCATGCTATACTCATTGACTCCATGTCTAAGCGATACAGCATGTGTGGAGCTAGAATAGGCTGCCTTATTACGAAGAACAAAGAGGTAACACAAGCTGCGCTAAAGTTTGCCCAATCGAGATTATGCCCACCCACCATTGCACTTCACGCCTGTGAGGCTGCACTTGACGAACCGCAACAATATTTGGATGATGCCATCGAAGAATACCAAAAGCGAAGAAAAATCGCAATTGAGCATTTAACTAAAATTGAAGGGGTAACGGTATCCTTACCCAAAGGCGCATTTTACTGTTTGGTCAAGCTTCCCGTTGCGGATAGTGATCATTTCGCCAAGTGGATGCTTGAGTCGTTCCAAGACAAGGGTGAAACGCTTATGGTAGCGCCCGCAAATGGATTTTTCTCTGGAGAAACAGCAGGAAAAGACATGATACGCATTGCCTTTGTGTTAAATTCAACAAAACTAATTCGTGCCATTAGCCTTTTAAAACTTGGATTAGACGCTTATCAAAAGTAAGCCCATGAAAAAAAATAATACGGTTTCACTACAAGAATACAATACGTTTGGTGTTGCGGCATCAACCCCTCTTTTTGTTGAAATCAAATCAAGTTTGGCCTTACAAGAAAAGCTAAAAGACGAGGCCTTTAAAGATGCGCTTATTCTTGGTGGCGGAAGTAATATTTTATTCTTAGCGGATCTTTCAAAGCCTGTTATTAAAATTTCGATCCCTGGAATTCGAATCATCAACGAAACCGAACAAATAGCCGTAGTTTCTGCTGGAGCAGGAGTAGTTTGGCACGATTTGGTCATGTGGTGTGTTGCCAATAACCTGGGAGGTATTGAGAATTTAAGCCTCATTCCTGGCTTGGTCGGTGCTGCACCCATTCAAAACATAGGCGCCTATGGCGTCGAATTAAGCGATGTTTTCTTCGATGCGGTGTGCATCAATCGCAAAACAGGAGAATCTAGAATTTTCAATGCCGAAGATTGTGATTTTGGCTACAGAGATTCTGCATTTAAAAATGATTTAAAAGACGCTTACGTAGTTACCGCAGTAAGGTTGGCTTTGACTAAAAAAAATCACAGTCTAAAAACAGACTATGGAAATGTAAACGAAACGTTGGCACAAATGGGGGTAACTAAACCCAATATTGAAGATGTTGCCAAGGCAGTTGTCCAAATTCGAACGAGCAAGTTACCCGATCCAAAAAAATTAGGAAATGCGGGGAGTTTCTTCAAAAACCCCATTGTACCAAAAGGCGAATGCGCACGTCTACTTCTACAATATCCCAATATGCCTCACTACCACATAGATGGTGCTTTTGATAAAATCCCTGCAGGTTGGCTTATTGAACAGGCCGGTTTTAAAGGACTCAAAAAGGGGAAAGTAGGCATGCACGACAAACAAGCTTTGGTATTGGTCAATTATGGTACCTCATCTGGAAAATTGCTGTGGAAACACGCCAAATTAGTAATGGAAGGGGTTGAAAAAAAGTTTGGTATTTCGCTCGAACCAGAAGTCAATCTTATACGTTAATTTTTTAGCTACTTTTAAAACATGGAACTTTTCATAATTACCTTGATTCTTCTGAGCCTTGCTTTTGCAGGAATTGCTATAAAAATTTGGGCTAAAAAGGGAGGCGAATTTGCTGGAACTTGCGCAAGCCAAAGTCCCTTTTTAAATAAAGAAGGTGAACCCTGTAGCCTCTGTGGAAAGTTACCCAATCAGCAAACGGACTGCGAACTTCCCGACCCAAAAAACAATTAATTAGGTGGCAGAAGCAGCTGTGCTTATCGAAAAAATCAAGTTGGCACAAGAGGGCGATCAGCATGCCTTTCGCTATTTGTTGGAGTTTTTTTGGAACGATGTATATGGCTTTATGTTACAACGTACACAAAATGAAAATGAAGCCGAAGACCTCACCATACGCTGTTTTGGAAAGGCATTTGAAAAAATATTGACCTACAACGAAGTTTATGGGTTTAAAACATGGCTTACAACCATTGCCAAAAACTTGCACATTGACCAAATAAGAAAAAAAACAAATTCCAATATTACTACAGAATCCAGCCAAGAAGTAGCACAGAAAATTGCAGACAGTGCGCCTGATCCAGAAGACGATTTAATTCGCAAACAGCGGTTAGAAACACTCCTCAATACCATCAAAAACCTAAAGCCGCGCTATCGTGAAGTGATACAATTGAAGTACCTCCAAGAGTTGAGCATCAAACAAATGGCTGAAAAACTCAACAGCAGTGAAAGTACCGTCAAAGTCAAACTGATGCGTGCCCGAAAATTACTGGCTGAAATTCTAGCAACTCAACACGACTAAGGTGATTTCTATATTTAAAAAGCTAGGTCCTGGATTGCTTTTCGCTGGTGCTGCTATTGGAGTATCCCACCTGGTTCAATCCACCCGAGCAGGTGCTGATTTTGGTTATGGCCTAATATGGGCGTTGCTTTTAGTCAACATCGTCAAATACCCATTCTTTCAATTTGGACCACGCTATGCCATGGCGACAGGTGAAAGCCTTTTAGAGGGCTATAAACGCTTGGGGAAAGGGGTTCTAGCAGCCTACTATATACTGAATTTGGGAACCATGTTCACCATACAAGCCGCCGTAACTTCAGTAACAGCGGGTATAGCTGCAAGGCTATTGGGCTTAGATGCCAATATGTGGGTATCGGTTGTTGTCGCCCTTTTTTGCTTTGCTGTATTGTGGCGCGGTCGCTATGGATGGTTGGACAAAAGCATGAAAATCATTGTTTTAGTTTTAAGTATTAGCACCTTAGTTGCCGTGATATTTGCTTTGGGTCAAAACACAGAACTTTCCATCGTACAACGCCTTCCAGAAAACACATTAGAATGGACATTTCTGATTGCCTTTATGGGTTGGATGCCCGGACCTATGGACATTTCGGTTTGGCATTCGCTTTGGGCAATCGAGAAGAAAAAAATAAACCCTGAAACGAGTTTAAAATCTTCGCTCTTTGATTTTAATATAGGCTATTTGGTTACCCTTATTTTAGGTCTGTGTTTTATTGTTCTTGGTGCAACGGTAATGTATGATGCAGGTATTTCTTTTTCTCCAAATGGTGCCTCATTTGCAGGTCAGCTGATTGGGCTTTACACCTCGCTTATGGGCAGTGGTTGGTTTGTGGTTATCGCATTAGCTGCCCTTACCACCATGATCAGCACCACACTCACCACACTAGATGCTTCGCCAAGAGTAATGGCACATACCTCAAAGCTGTTGAAAATACCTGTTTTACAAAAACAACAAAGTTGGCTAATGATTTTAACACTAGGCACTTGTTTGATTTTTGTATTCTTAGCCTCTGAAATGAGACTATTGGTTAAAATTGCCACCATACTCTCCTTTATAACTGCTCCCTTTTATGCAGCTTTAAACTTGCGGTTGGTCACCAGTAAACACATCCCTTTAGCACACCAACCTAAGCGGTGGCTCAAAGTGGCTAGCGTAATGGGTATTTTGTTCCTTTTGGGCTTTAGTGGAGTTTACTTGTCCGTAATTTTTTGATTAGTGAAACTGTTTCGTAATTTTGTAGGCTAAATTGCTATATGTCAGAAACTACCACCACGCAAGCGCCCGCAAGAACTCCAAAGCCAAAATGGCTAAGAGTCAAACTTCCTACAGGAAAGAAATACACGGAATTACGCGGATTGGTTGACAAATACGAGTTGCATACCATTTGTACTTCGGGAAGTTGTCCCAATATGGGTGAATGTTGGGGCGAAGGCACAGCAACATTTATGATATTAGGAAACATCTGCACGCGTTCTTGCGGTTTTTGTGGTGTTCAAACAGGAAGACCCGATACCGTGGATTGGGCAGAACCAGAAAAAGTAGCGCGTTCCATCAAGATTATGAGCATCAAGCATGCTGTTATTACTTCTGTTGACCGTGACGATTTGCCAGATCAAGGGACCATCATTTGGACCGAAACGGTAAAAGCCATTAGAAGAATGAACC
>Ga0228657_1000197_pt1 | contig 36721 bp, 36 predicted proteins | sample 70DmetaG_FD_182743 | JGI IMG/M metagenome (GOLD analysis project Ga0228657, IMG submission 182743) | Seawater microbial communities from Monterey Bay, California, United States - 70D | ecosystem: Environmental > Aquatic > Marine > Coastal | place: USA: California | collected 2016-10-07 | reverse complement strand
GCGCCTTCAATATCATTGATTAAATCATCACCTACCATCAATAATTCGTTTGGGCTTGCACCCAACAACGCACTGCCCATTTCAAAAAAAGCAGGATTGGGTTTGCCCACTACATGCGCCTTTTTCCCAGTGGCATGTTCTAGGGCGGCCACAAAAGCACCACTGTCAAGCATAAGACCTTTGTCGGTTTGAAAATAACGCCCTTTGTGAAGCGCAACTAGCGCAGCGCCTTCTAGTATTTGATTCATCAAGCTGTTGAGCAAATCGTAATCCCAATTATTGCCAATATCTCCAACAACAATAGCTTCTGGATTGTCTTCAACAGAAGGTGGGTAGTCGACTTGTGCAGCCTCAGCAAGCACTAATCTACATCGCTTTAGCCCCATTTTTTGCAGTTGCAGGACACCGGCATAGTTGGCACTCAACAATTCATTTTCGTCAAGGTCAAGACCCAAGGCTTGAAGCTTGGCTACGAGTGCTCGCCTAGACAGCGTTGTATTGTTTGTCACAAAACGATATTTAATACCCTGAGATCGAAGCCAAGCAAGGGTGTCGTTTCCGCCAGGAAGTAATTTACCCCCCACATAAAACACCCCATCTAAATCAAACAATACCCCTTTAATAGCATTCATATCCCATCAACTGTTTATTCCCTATTTTTGCCTTGTTGCTTAACAACAAAGATATGGGGAATCAAAACATAAAAGAAGGGGTGCATATTCATACTGTTGATGCAGTAGCGACCATTAGCTTTGCGCATCCCAAACACAATTGTTTTCCACAAAAGCAGCTTGAAGCCTTGACTGCTGCCATTGAGGGCTGTGCTCAAGACGATAAGGTTCGTGTGGTCTTATTGCAGAGTGATCCCACAAAAGCCTTTTGTGCGGGAGCGTCTTTTGATGAATTATTAGCGGTAAAAACCCCCCAGCAAGGCAAACGCTTTTTTATGGGCTTTGCCAATCTGATTAATGCCATGCGTCTATGTGCTAAACCTATTGTTGGCCGTATACACGGAAAGGCCATTGGCGGAGGTGTGGGCATCGTAGCTGCCTGCGATTATGCCATAGCGACTACAACAGCAGCTGTACGCCTTTCAGAACTCGCCATAGGCATTGGACCTTTTGTGATTGCACCAGCCGTAGCTCGTAAAACAGGTGCAGCAGCGCTTGCTTCCATGGCACTGCAACCCAAGGGATGGAAATCTGCCGATTGGGCTTTGTCAAAGGGGTTGTATGCAGAAGTACATCCTGATTTTGAAACCGCCAATAGCGCTGCCATTGACTTGGCAAAACAGTTGGCAAACTATGCGCCAGATGCCGTAGCAGAACTCAACAAAACCCTTTGGGCAAACACCGACCATTGGGCTACATTATTACCAGATAATGCCGAAACCTCTGGCCGCCTATTATTGTTGCCAGAAACACAAGACACACTTAAAAAGCTTAAACCAAACACATGAGTAAGATTCGCATAACCAAAAGTTTTTCGTTTGAAACAGGACATGCCTTATATGGCTACGACGGCTTGTGTAAAAACGTTCATGGACACAGTTATAAACTGGATGTTACGGTCATAGGCACGCCCATAAAAGACAGCAACAATGTCAAGTTTGGGATGGTTATTGACTTTAAAGACCTTAAGAAAATAGTAAAATCTGAAATCGTAGAAGTTTTTGACCACGCAACGGTCTTTAATCAAAACACCCCACACGTTGAATTAGCCCAAACCCTAAAGGATAGTGGGCACAAAGTCTTGTTGGTAGATTACCAACCCACCAGCGAAGAAATGATCATTGATTTTGCCGCCAAAATAAAGGCCAAACTGCCAAGTTCCATCCAATTACATCATTTGCGCCTGCAAGAAACGGCCACCTCTTTTGCAGAATGGTTCGCTGCCGACCAGTAATTCGTACTTTTGTATTATGAATATACCCAAGGGTAAAAAAGTATACTTCGCCTCTGACAATCACCTAGGCGCTCCAACAGCCGAGAAAAGCCGCATTCGCGAGAAGCAGTTTGTTGCATGGTTGGATAGCGTTAAAAAAGATGCAGCAGCCATTTATCTTATGGGCGACTTGTTCGATGTTTGGATTGAATACAGACGTGTTGTTCCCAAGGGATTTGTGCGCGTATTGGGGAAACTCGCAGAACTCACCGATAGCGGAATTCCCATTTACTTTTTTGTGGGGAACCACGATATGTGGATGAAAGGATATTTTGAAGAAGAACTAGGCATACCCGTTTTTTATGCGCCTCTAGAAATTACCCTTAACAACAAGAAATTGCTTATTGGCCATGGAGATGGATTAGGCCCTGGCGACAAGGGATATAAGCGTATGAAAAAGGTGTTTTCCAATAAATTAATGCAATTTTTATTCCGTTGGATTCACCCCGATTTAGGCCTGCGTCTTGCACAATATTTATCCCTCAAAAACAGACTAATTTCTGGTGATGAAGACAAAAAATACGAGGGGCCAGACAGCGAATGGCTGGTACACTATTGCCGAAAAAAATTAGAAATAACAGACCTAGACTATTTTGTATTTGGCCATCGCCATCTACCCCTAGATATTGAGCTGGCCAAAAATGCCCGTTATATCAATTTGGGCGACTGGATTGAGTACAACACTTACGCTGTCTTTGACGGAGATACACTGACCCTTACCACTTGGGATGATTGAAAACAAAGAACACGATTACGAATATGCCGTATTAATAGGCATCATCAACCAGGAGCAATCCGCTCAACAAGTCAGTGATTATATGGACGAATTGGCTTTTTTGACCTTGACCGCGGGTGGTGAGGTAAAAAAGCGCTTTACCCAAAAACTAGACACACCACATCCAAAGACCTTTATAGGCAGCGGTAAAATGGAAGATGTGCGGGACTATGTCAAAGCACATGATATCAGCACCGTTGTTTTTGACGACGAGCTGACCCCTGCCCAGCAAGCCAACATAGAAGAACTTTTAAAGTGTAAGATTTTAGACCGAACAGGACTAATTTTAGACATATTTGCCCAACGCGCCAAAACCAGTTATGCTCGTACGCAAGTAGAGTTGGCTCAATACCAATACCTGCTTCCTAGACTAAAGGGATTATGGACGCACTTGGAACGTCAACGTGGAGGTATTGGCATGCGTGGCCCCGGTGAAACGGAAATTGAAACCGACCGCCGAATTGTCCGTGACAAAATATCCTTATTAAAGAAAAAACTCACAACCATAGACCGCCAAATGGCAACCCAACGGGGCAACCGGGGATCATTGATTCGGATAGCCTTAGTGGGGTATACCAATGTAGGAAAATCTACCCTAATGAATGTGCTTAGTAAAAGTGATGTATTTGCTGAAAACAAGCTGTTTGCTACCTTGGATACTACCGTACGCAAGGTTGTGATTGGCAATCTGCCGTTTTTACTATCCGATACGGTTGGATTTATCCGCAAACTACCCACACAACTTGTAGAGAGTTTTAAAAGCACTCTAGATGAGGTTCACGAGGCTGATTTGTTGCTACATGTAGTTGATATTGCCCACCCACAATTTGAAGCGCATATTGCCTCTGTTAACGAATTGCTGGCTGAGTTAAAGGTGCAGGATAAACCAACGCTGATGGTTTTCAATAAAATTGATGCTTATAAGGCCGAAGCATATGACGAAACGGACTTAATACTTGGGCGTGGCAGCGAACACTACAGTTTGGACGAGTGGAAAGAAACGTGGATGGCGAAAACAGAAGGGGATGCCGTGTTTGTTTCAGCAGCCAAAAAAACCAATATGGCACATTTTAGAAATCGGGTATACCAAAAGGTACGTGAGCAACACATCACCCGCTTTCCTTACAATCACTTTTTGTATCCAGAAATTGAAGTAGAGGAGTAGGGTTACTTCAACGTCATGCGTAAACCGATACCAAATACTTGCCTTACCTGCAAGCTTTGCACCGCATTGTCGTCGTAGACCAACTGCAATATGAGATTTGTTGAAATGCGGTCATTGACTTTCATTTCAACACTTACCTGATAGTCTAAATCTATATTTTCGGCTTTGTCTAAATAGTCTGAATATAGCCCTAGACGTTGTTCAAGAGTAATGTTCTCTAGTGGTAAAAATTTATAAAAAGCATTGACAGAGGCACCCAACTCAAAGCGGTGATTATCCCCTTTACGCACACCAAAGTATTCTTGACCTTCTTGTAAATCGGCAGTAAACTTTCTACTCACTAGCGTAAGTCGCTGAGTAAAAGGTGCGATGTTTATCCATAGGTCATTATTTTTTTTCCAATACAACCCAACACCTAATTGAATATAAACCGGAGAGAAAAAATGTGTTTTTAAAGATCTGGTCTCTTCCCCACTACTATCTTTTCCAAATTTATAACCTCGTGCAAATTGGGTCTTAACACCAAAAACTGTTGAGTAGCTCCACGATTTGGAGAAACTCCTTCCTAAAAATGATTGCAAGTCAATCCGGTCGTTGGTTTTGCGCAAAAATCTAGAACCACTGATTTTTGTCAAACCAAAATCACCTAAAAATTTGGTGTCCCAATTCCATCCATTTTTCTTGTAACTCAAGTCATAGTCCGTATGAAAGCTAAGTGAAACACTGTTTTGTCCACCAGATGCCCACTCGCTAAAAGCAGATTGATTAAAAAGAAAGGTTGCTTTACCACCTCTTTTCCATCCCTCATCTGATTCAGCTATGGAATCGTTTTGGGCAAATATGAGCTGGGTACTAATTAAAGCTAGAAAAAGATATTGCTTCATTATAAAAAATTTAGGGTTTCTTGTACAAAGGTACAGAAGAACAGGCTTCTCCGTAGGATAATTTTTTTACAATTGGGGTTAATTTAGCCGCCAATAACCCCAAGGCTTGTTCCGGCACGGGTTTATTAGAGCAGCCCTTAATCATCACCAGACCATCTTGGTAGGGGGTAAAATCAGTAAGCGCCAATTGTTCTGCAAAAAGCTGTTGCTCCAAATCTGTCGCTGTTCCTACAACAACAGACTTAGCCAAGGGCTGTAAATGGGTGACCACAAGCAATGTTGCCCATTGAGGCACCAGAATATCATCTGGGCAATGCACAGCGACAAAATGATCTTTATAAGCTGTCCAGTCGTGGGCTTGAAGTCTTTCGCGAAAGGATTGCTCACGCAAAACAACACCCTCATCTAAAAAAGCAGTTATAGAAAGCTGGGTGCGCGTTCCTTCTTGGTAAAGCTCCTCCAAATCTATGACTTGAAGCGCACTGTTTGCCACACGATTGACAATTTGGTCACTCATTATAAAAATCCAAGTTCAAGTTTAGCTTCTTCACTTATTAAATCTCGTGTCCATGGTGGGTCAAAGGTGAGCTCGAGTTCAACCTCATTGACTTCGTCCAATTCACGAACTTTTTCTTTTACTTCTTGGGGTAAACTTTCCGCTACGGGGCAGTTTGGTGTCGTGAGGGTCATCAAAATTTTGACATCATTATCTTCATTGACAAAGACGTCATAAATCAGCCCCAGTTCGTAGATATCAACCGGAATTTCAGGGTCGAAGATCGTTTTGAGTACACGAACAATTTTTTCTCCAAGTGCTTCAGTATCCATAGTTAAGAGAGTTGTGTTTGATACGCCAAGGCGTACATTTTAAGTTGTTTTATCATAGACACCAAGCCATTTGCACGGGTTGGTGATAAGTGTTCTTTGAGCCCAATATCGTCGATAAAAGTCGTGTCAGCAGCCAAAATATCTTTGGGGTGTCGATTAGAAAAAGCACGGATTAAAATGGCAATGATCCCTTTGGTGATTATGGCATCGCTATCTGCCGTAAAAACAATTTTATCTTCGTCTAGTTCGGCGTGTACCCAAACCTTGCTTTGGCAACCCTTGATGATGTTATCATCTGTTTTGTAGGCCTCATCAATAAGCGGAAGCGATTTGCCAAGTTCAATCATATACTCATAGCGCTGCATCCAGTCGTCAAACATGGAAAATTCAGATACAATTTCAGCTTGTTCGGTTGCTATACTCATAGGATAAAGATAAGGATTAACGCAACATGCCCACTGCTTTTTCTACACCTGCTATAAATCGCACTACTTCTTCGTGGGTATTGTAAAAAGCAAAGGACGCCCTAACGGTTCCTGGTATTTTGAAATGATCCATAATAGGCTGGCAACAGTGGTGTCCCGTACGAACAGCAATACCCATCTTGTCTAGTAGCGTACCAATGTCATAAGGGTGAATCCCTTCTACATTAAAAGAAATTACAGCTACTTTATTGTCGACATCACCATAGATATGCAAACCCTCAATTTTTTTGAGCTTTTCTGTAGCATGGCGCATCAAATCATTTTCATGTGCAGCAATGGCCTCAAAGCCTATATTGTTCATATAATCCACAGCCGCACCAAAGCCCACACCACCCGCAATATTGGGGGTTCCTGCCTCAAACTTGTGGGGTAAGTCGGCATAGGTGGTTTTTTCAAAAGTCACTTGATCAATCATTTCACCACCCCCTTGATAGGGAGGTAGTTTGCGTAACCACGCTTCTTTTCCATATAGGACACCCATACCTGTAGGGCCACAAATTTTATGTGCCGATGTGGTATAAAATTCTACGTCTAATGCTTGTACATCAGGGACCATATGTGGAGTGGCTTGCGCACCATCTATAAGCACGGCTGCACCAACGGCATGTGCTTTTTCAATAATTTCTTCAATGGGGTTTATAATGCCAAGGGCATTGGATACATGGTTTACAAAAACTACTTTGGTTCGTTCGTTAAGCAAATCGGCATAGACACCCATGTCCAAGGTTCCATTGGCAGTTATGGGAATTACCTTTAGCGCTGCCCCCGTGCGCTCGCAGAGCATTTGCCAAGGCACTATATTGGCGTGATGTTCTAGTTCAGAAACAATGAGTTCATCTCCCTTTTCCAAAAATGAAGCAAAGCCATGGGCAACAAGGTTTATGGAATGTGTTGTACCTGAAGTAAAGATAATTTCATGCGCCTGAGCGGCATTAAAATGCTTTTGTATTTTATGTCGCGCTGCTTCAAATTCATCCGTTGCCTCTTGACTGAGCGCATGTACACCCCTGTGAATATTGGCATTGGTGTGTTTGTAGTAATCGCTGATGGCATCGATAACAGCAAGTGGGGTTTGTGAAGTCGCCGCATTGTCTAAATATACGAGCGGCTGTCCATTTACTTGACGTTGTAATATGGGAAAATCAGCTCGTATTTGTGCGATATCAAGCGTAGTACTATACATCAAAACCAATATTTACCCCCAGCTTTTCGGCAATCAATTTATTGATGCGTTTTTTGACAGAGTCGATTTTAACACTTTGGAGTACATTGTTGGCAAAGGCATAAGTCAATAAACCACGGGCTTCTTTTCTGGGAATGCCGCGTGTTTGTAAGTAAAACAGGGCATCTTCATCCAATTGGCCTATAGTACACCCATGACTACACTTCACGTCGTCAGCAAAAATTTCCAACTGCGGCTTGGTGTTGATGCTTGCTTTGTCATCCATTAAAATATTGTTGTTCTGCTGAAAGGCATTGGTTTTTTGCGCTTCTTTTTCTACAATGATTTTTCCATTGAATACTCCCGTTGCTTTTTCAGCAAAAATGCCCTTGTAATCTTGGTGGCTTTCGCAATGGGGTTGAGCATGGTGTACCAAAGTGTGGTGATCTACAAACTGACTGCCCTCAATAAGCGTAATACCCTTCATTGTGGAGTTTATTTCTGGATCCTTATGGTAGAAATTAAGATTATTTCGGGTTAGTTTTCCGCCAAACGAAAAGGTGTGTACTTTGGCATGACTGTGCTTTCGTTGTGAAATATAGGTGCTGTCAATAAGCGAAGCTGTCGTCTGGTCGTTTTGAATTTTGTAGTAATCCAATTGCGCATTTTGTTCGGTAAAAATTTCGGTTACCACATTGGTAAAGGTTTCGTTTGCCGTCAAACTTTGGTGACGCTCCACAATTTGTATTTCTGCATTTTTTCCTAACACAATGAGGTTTCGTGGCTGTAGCAATAAACGCGGATTTTTATCCGTGGTAAAATGGATGATTTGCACAGGCTTCTCCACCAGCTTCCCATTTGGAACATGGATATACGCCCCTTCTTTTGTAAAGGCTGTATTGAGGGCTGTTAACGAAGCGTCTTTTTCCGCAATTTGGTTAAAGTATTTCTTAATCGTATCGGCATACTTTGGTTTTGTGAGTGCCGCTGAAAGCAAGCAAACATCAACACCTTCGTGTGTGGTTTCGGACAGATAAGCGTTGTAAATACCGTCTACAAATACGATTTTATAGGTATCAACATCTTGTAAAATGTATTCTTTTACCTCGTCTAATTTTAGACTTACTTCCTCTTTTGGAAACACTGAAAAGTCGGTTTTAGTAAGGTTGCGTAAAGAAGTGTATTTCCAGTCTTCTTCTTTTTTTGTAGGAAAGCCTTGTTGTTCAAAAATGTCAATAGCCGCTGCACGCTGATCTTGCAGCTTGTGTTGCGGACCATCCTGTGCGTCAAACGCCAAGTATGAAGACAATAAGGTTTCTTTTAAATCCATTAGGCACCTTGTTTTATCCAGTCGTAGCCTTTTTCTTCCAATTCAAGCGCCAAGGCTTTGGTGCCTGATTTTACAATTTTCCCTTCGTGAAGCACGTGAACAAAATCGGGAACGATATGGTCGAGCAGGCGCTGGTAGTGCGTGATTACCACTATTGCGTTGTCTTTTCCTTTGAGTTTGTTTACCCCATTGGCTACAATACGCAAAGCATCAATGTCCAAGCCCGAATCGGTTTCGTCTAATATGGCGAGTTTGGGCTCAAGCATGGCCATTTGAAAAATTTCATTTCGTTTTTTTTCACCACCAGAAAAGCCTTCATTGAGCGAGCGTGATAAAAAGCGTGAATCAATTTCTAAAAGCGCTGCCTTCTCACGAATTTTTTTCAGCATCACGTTGGCAGGCATGTCTTCCAAGCCTTTTGCTTTTCGGTTTTGATTGATGGCTGTTTTTATAAAATTAGTTACCGATACGCCAGGAATTTCAACAGGATATTGGAAAGATAAAAAGATGCCCTTATGCGCACGTTCGTCTGCGCTTAAGTCAGCTATATCTTCTCCTTCAAACAAAATCGTTCCCTGTGAAACTTCATAGTCTTCATGACCGGCAACAACGGTCGAAAGTGTACTCTTTCCAGAGCCGTTTGGCCCCATAATGGCATGAACTTCCCCAGGCTTTACGTCTAGGTTTATTCCTTGTAAAATGGTTTTGCCTTCACAACCGGCATGTAAATTATCTATGCTTAGCATATATTAATTGTTGGGTTTGATGATTGATTTGTCTACTGGATTCACCAAAGAATCGATATCGGTTATTCGGATGAGCTTTTCCCAGCCCTCTTCAGCAGTATTGTCTTCTACGATTCCTTTTATATATACAGAAATCATGTCGTATTCGTCTCGCTTAATGGGTGTGCACAGCTTGTGCAACTCTTGCATTTTCTCGTCAATAACAACTCCGTAAATTTCAGTACCTGTATTAAGAACAGCAGCATCAGCTAGATATAAAAACTCGCCAAAAAATTGTGGGTTATCAGTTGATTTTTTTGGTGCTTGTGCACAAGAGGTTACAAGCACTGTGATTAAAATTAAAATGGATTTTTTCATGTTATAAAAGATTTATCCAACAGAGCCTTCCAATGAAATCTCAAGCAATTTTTGTGCTTCCACAGCAAACTCCATAGGTAGTTTATTTAAAACTTCTTTACTAAAACCATTTACGATAAGCGCAATGGCTTTTTCGGTTTCTATACCACGTTGGTTACAGTAAAAAATTTGGTCTTCACCAATTTTACTGGTCGTAGCTTCGTGTTCTATTTTGGCACTTTTACTCTTTGCTTCAATATATGGGAAAGTGTGTGCGCCACAGGCGTTGCCCATCAACAATGAGTCACATTGCGAAAAGTTTCTTGCGTTTTTGGCATTAGCCCCAACTTTTACCAATCCTCGATAACTGTTGTGCGACTGCCCTGCCGAAATACCCTTTGAAATAATGGTACTCTTGGTGCGTTTGCCCAAGTGAATCATCTTGGTGCCGGTATCGGCTTGTTGGTGATTGTTGGTTACGGCAATAGAATAAAATTCGCCTATGCTATCGTTTCCTTTTAAAATACAAGAAGGGTATTTCCAAGTAACAGCAGAACCTGTTTCTACTTGTGTCCATGAAATTTTGGAACGTTCGTGACAGATGCCACGCTTGGTCACAAAATTAAAAACGCCTCCTTTACCCTCTTTGTCTCCAGGAAACCAGTTTTGGACGGTAGAATATTTTATTTCGGCATCGTCCAGTGCAACGAGTTCTACCACAGCTGCGTGCAGTTGGTTTTCGTCACGTGCGGGTGCAGTACACCCTTCCAAATAACTTACATAACTGCCTTCATCAGCAATAACAAGCGTGCGCTCAAACTGTCCTGTTCCCGCTTGATTGATGCGGAAATAGGTAGATAGTTCCATGGGACAGCGTACTCCCTTAGGAATATAGCAAAACGACCCATCAGAAAAAACAGCAGAGTTAAGTGCCGCGTAGTAGTTATCGGTTCGGGGAATAACAGAACCAATATATTTCTTTACCAGTTCAGGATGTTCTTTGATGGCTTCTGAAATGGAGCAGAAAATAATTCCTTTTTCAGCCAAGGTATCTTTAAACGTGGTGGCAACCGAAACCGAATCCATGACGATATCTACGGCAACACCAGCTAATTTTTTTTGCTCTTCTAAGGATATACCTAATTTTTCAAAGGTTTTGAGTAATTCAGGATCTACTTCATCCAAGCTATCGTACTTGACTTGTGCTTTGGGTGCAGAATAATAAGCAATGCTTTGCAAATCGGGCTTTTTGTATTTGACATTGGCCCAATCGGGTTCTTCCATTTTTTGGAATTTTTCAAAGGCTTCTAAGCGCCATTTAGTCATCCAAGCGGGTTCATTCTTTCGAGAAGAGATTGCTCTAACAATGTCTTCGTTAAGACCAACAGGAAACGTATCCGATTCTATATCGGTATAAAACCCATATTCGTACTCTTTAGTCTCGAGCTCTTTTTTTAATTCTTCTTCTGTATATGCCATAGCATGCTTTTAAAGCGAAAAACTTTCACCACAACCACAAGTGCGATTGGCGTTCGGATTGTTGAATACAAACCCTTTGCCATTTAACCCACCTGAATATTCGAGTGTAGTACCAACAAGATACAAAAAGCTTTTTTTGTCTACCACAATGCGCACATCGTTGTCTTCAAAAATCTTATCATCTTCACCAAGTGAAGCGTCAAATTTAAGCTCATAAGACAAGCCAGAACAGCCACCACTTTTTACACCTACGCGCACAAAGTGTGAAGCAATGTCCACGCCGTCGCTTTGCATCATCTGCACTACTTTTTCTTTTGCTTGTGACGAAACTTTAATCATAGCTTTATTTGGATTAATTCCAAACCACAAATATACCACATTTTGGATTGATGTAGTACCTAAGCCATCAGGTTTGTATATCGCGTTATTTCACTTTTCGATATCTGGCTCATTTATCAACCCAAAATAACCTAATTTTGCGCCATGCTTGAAGAAAAAAAACCCACTAAAACTGCTCTTGAAGACCTCGGAGAGTTTGCCTTAATTGAACATCTTACCAAATCAGCTACAGCAGCACTGCCATCAACCTTACATGGCATAGGTGATGATGCAGCGGTTATCAAACACGAGGGAGAAACGGTTGTAAGTACAGATATGCTTATTGAAGGCGTTCACTTTGATTTGGGTTATATGCCACTCAAGCACCTCGGTTATAAGGCCGTGGTGGTAAATCTTTCAGACATCTATGCCATGGGCGCTCAAGCCACACAAGTATTGGTTTCAATTGCGGTTTCTAATCGCTTCTCTTTAGAGGCTATGGAAGAATTATATGCGGGTATTCACTTGGCGTGTAAAACCTATGGTGTTGATTTGGTTGGTGGCGATACCACCTCTTCAAAACAAGGCATACAACTATCGGTTACCGCTATGGGTATTGCTCCAAAAACAGGGGCCATCATGCGCAGTGGCGCTAATGAAAAAGACCTTCTAGTGGTTACCGGAGATTTGGGCGCGGCCTATATGGGCTTGCAGGTGCTGGCACGTGAAAACGAAGTGTTTAAAGCCAACCCTAATCACAAACCAGATCTTGATCCCTACACATATTTGGTTGAGCGTCAGCTAAAACCCGAAGCGCGAAAAGATATCATAGCACTTCTTGAAGCGCTAGAAGTAATACCCACATCCATGATAGACATCAGCGATGGACTGTCTTCAGAAGTCTTGCATTTGTGCAAACAAAGCGAGCTGGGTTGTCGACTTTATGAAGAAAAAATCCCCCTCGACCCGCAGTTTATTGCTGTCTGTGAGGAATTTAATGTGGACAGCACCACACTTGCCCTTAGCGGCGGTGAGGACTACGAACTCTTGTTTACCATCAAACAAGATGATTTTGAAAAGATAAAAGCCAACCCAAACCTAACGGTTATTGGCCATATGACCGACAAGTCTGACAGCGCAAATTTGGTCACACGTGGAAATGAGGTAATTCCGCTTAAAGCTCAAGGCTGGAAGGCATTTTAGAGGTTCATCAACGCCTCAATTTCATTTGGATCAATCGGAATATTGGTCATTAAATTTACCGGAGCACCCGTAGCTTGTACTACCACATCGTCCTCCAATCGGATTCCAAAACCCTCATCTGGAATATAAATACCTGGCTCAACCGTAAAAACCATATTGGTTTCCATGGGCTCGTCCAATAGGCCATAGTCGTGCGTATCCAAGCCCAAATGGTGAGAAGTTCCATGCATAAAGTACTTTTTATAGGCCTCGGTATTGTCAGAAACCTCTTTTTTGGCCAGTAGACCTAAATCAACAAGTGCGCTACTCATTAACTTGCCAACTTCTACATGGTAATCTTTCCACAGTACGCCCGGAATCAGCAACTTGGTGGCCTCATCTTTTACCTTAAGCACTGCCTCGTAAACGGCACGCTGTCGTGGCGTAAATCGCCCAGAGACTGGAATGGTGCGCGTCATATCAGAGGCATAGTTGCCGTACTCGGCACCTACGTCCATTAAAATCAATTCGCCTGCTTTACACTGCTGGCTGTTCTCAATATAGTGCAATACATTGCTGTTTGCACCAGATGCAATGATAGGGGTGTAGGCAAAGCCCTTGGATCGGTTGCTTAGAAATTCATGTGAAAATTCTGCTTCAATCTCAAACTCCCAAACACCTGGTTTTACAAAACCTAAGATGCGCCTAAACCCCTTTTCGGTAATGTCGCATGCCTGTTGGATGTGTGCAATTTCTTCAGGGTCTTTTACCCCGCGCAGTCCTTGTAAAATAAAATTACTTTTTTCGTAATTCTTTTTAGGGAATTGCTGCTTGCACCATTCAATAAAGCGATCTTCCCTTGTTTGGGTTTCTACTTTAGCACGGTAATGTTCGTTGGTATTGATGTAAATGTTTTCGGCCTGCTTGGCCAATTCCAAAAAGGATGCTTCAAAATCCGTAGTCCACTGCACATGGTCAATACCTGTCACTGCAGCAGCCTCACTTTTGGTGAGTTTGTGTCCTTCCCAGACGGCAATATGCGCATTGGTCTCACGAACAAAAACCATCTCGCGGTGTTTTGGGTCTTTTGCATCAGGGCAAAGAATCAGGATGGTTTCCTCTTGGTCGATACCTGTGAGGTAAAATAAATCGCGATGTTGCTCAAATGGCAAAGTACTGTCGGCACTGATGGGGTATATGTCATTTGCATTGAACACAGCAATACTATTGGGCTTGAGTTTTGCCATAAATCGTTGGCGGTGTTTGGTAAAAACAGCAGAAGGGAGGCGTGTATATTTCATATGGTAAAGTAAAAAAATTATATTCACATAAAATTAGTACACATGAAACATCTATTTTTTTGCCTCGCTTTTTCATTGGTATTCGCCCAACCTTCAGCAACTTCCCCTATCGACATTCAGCAAACCTCAAATGAGTTGGAGGCACTTGTAGCCACCTCATGGGTGGCAGAACTTCCGTTAACTAACATAGGACCTAGCGTGATGAGCGGACGCGTGACGGATTTGGACGTAAACCCCAACGCCCCACACGAATTTTATGTAGCATACGCTTCGGGAGGTTTGTGGTATACAAATAACAACGGCACCAGTTTTACCCCTGTGATGGACAACAGCCCCACCCAAAATATAGGCGATATAGCCGTGCACTGGCCAACACATACCATTTATGTGGGAACGGGTGAGAACAACGCATCGAGATCCTCTTATGCCGGAATGGGCATTTTAAAATCGACAGACAAAGGAAACACTTGGACGCAACTGGGATTGGCAGCGGCACACCATATTGGTAAGATCGAAATTAACCCCAACAACCCCGATGAGGTGGTTGTGGGCGTGGCAGGCCCACTTTATTCCAAGAGTGATAAAAGAGGGATATATAAAACGACAAACGGAGGAAAAACATGGACACAAACCCTTGCCCTTGAAGATCCAACAGGTATTATTGAATTGAGTGTTGTTCCAGGGAATTACAACATACAATATGCCGCAGCTTGGGAAAAAGACCGCAAAGCATGGGACTTCAAGGGAAGTGGCGTCAATTCGGGTATTTATAAAAGCACTGATGCAGGCAACAGTTGGGACTTAATTAGCAAGCCCGAAAGCGGTTTTGTACAAGGCGAAGGAGTAGGTCGTATAGGGATAGCAGCATATGATGCCAATACCGTTTATGCCATTGTTGATAACCAAAAGAGAAGACCCCTATCCGACACGCCCCAAGCCAAACTTAAAAAGCAAGATTTTGAAGGGATATCCCTAGAGGCTTTTATGGCCATTGACAAAAAATTGCTCAGCGCCTTTTTAAAAGACAATGGCTTTTCAAAAGCATACTCAGCCGATCGTGTTCGTGAAGAGGTACGCAATGGTAAATTAAAGCCTTCTGATATAGCGCTTTACCTATACAATGCCAACGACGATTTATTTGACACGCCAGTGGTGGGACCAGAAGTATTTCGTAGCGATGATGGTGGGCAGACATGGAGCAAAACGCATACAGGCTTTTTGGATGACATCTATTACAGCTATGGCTATTATTTTGGCATGGTACACGTATCGCCTTCCAATAACAATCACATTTATATTTATGGCGTACCCATTTTGACATCAACTGATGGGGGGAAGTCGTTTAAAACATTAGATGCTCCCAATGTACATGCCGATCATCACGCCCTGTGGATCAACCCCAAAAACCCAAAGCATCTTGTTAATGGTAATGATGGTGGGGTTAATATCAGCTATGACGGCGGTCAAAATTGGATTAAAGCAAACCAACCCACCGTGGGCCAATTTTACACCGTTTATGCCGATAACCAAAAACCGTATCACGTATATGGCGGATTGCAAGACAACGGCGTTTGGGAAGCCACACACACCGCAACAGAAAGCGTGCGTTGGCACCAAAGCGGACATAATCCTTGGACCAGTATTATGGGAGGCGATGGCATGCAAATCCAAGTGGATAATCGAAACGCAAACATCGTATATACAGGATATCAATTTGGCAATTATTTTCGCATTGACCGTGCTGATGGAGCACGCAAATACATACAACCCAAACATAAGTTGGGAGAAGCCCCTTTTCGCTTTAATTGGCAAACCCCTATTTTGCTTTCTTCACACAACAATGACATCCTTTATATCGGCAGCAACAAGCTCCACCGCTCGCTGGACCAAGGCGATACTTGGGAGGCCATTTCTGAAGACCTTACAAAAGGCCTTAAAAAAGGCAATGTGCCCTATGGCACGCTTACGACCATTGACGAATCACAAGATGCCTTTGGAACGCTACTGGTTGGCTCTGATGACGGCCTTATCCATCTTACCCAAAACAGCGGGGCAACTTGGCATTGTATTAGCGATAATTTACCACAAGATTTATGGGTGAGTAGGGTACAATTTTCCAAGCATAACGCCAACCGCATTTACGCTACTCTAAACGGTTATCGTTGGGACGATTTCAAACCCTACGTATACGTTTCAGATGATTTGGGCGCTAGCTGGAAAAATATCAGCAACAACTTGCCTTATGCAGCTGTTAACGTGATCCGTGAGGACACAAAAAATAAAAAGCTGCTATATGTGGGAACAGACAACGGCTTGTTTGTGAGCATTGACCAAGGAGAAAACTGGCATATTTTCAACAATAATTTGCCACGTGTTGCTGTGCATGATTTGTTTATTCAAGAAGCAGCAAACCATTTATTAATAGGGACTCACGGACGGTCTATTTACGTACTTGCATTAGATGTGCTACAACAACTACCTGAAGTTTCCGATAAGTCATTTGCACTATTGCCCCCCAAAACACAAAAGCACAATAAGCGGTGGGGTAGCAAAAACCGTGTGTGGAGTGATGCCTATACGCCTAATTTTCACTGGACATTTTTCAGTCAAGAACCCACTAGCGGCGTTTGGTCTTTGGTTTCTGACACAGGTGTTGTGGTATTCGAGCAAGCCGAAAGTCTGGCAAAAGGGCTTCAACAACTTCCATACAATTTGGTCATGGAAGCAGCAGTCCTCAAGCAATATGACCGCAAACACAAGACTGATTTAAAGCCCGCCGATGACGGGAATGTGTATCTCCCGAAAGGAACCTATCGCTTTTTGTGGAACAACAAACAGTACTCAGAACTGGTTTTGGAGTAGTTTTGTTTCATCTTTTTGGATAATTGTAGTCTAATTTTTGAACAAAAAAGGGCGGCTATGTTAGAATTGCCCTAAATAGCTAAAAACCTTTGGTTATCAGTTGTTCAGCACTTAATTTTGTATCACAATAAATGCCAAATCACATGAGTTCACTCTTGTCATCTACCATATTCCGAAAAGTTACCATGGCGCTTTCAGGTCTCTTTTTGATGGTTTTTTTAGCCCAACACTTCATCATAAACATCACCTCAGTGTTTAGCGCAACTATTTTCAATCAGTTTTCCCATTTCATGGGTACCAATGCCCTCGTACAGTTTTTGCTGCAACCCATTCTAATCGGAGGGGTTATTTTCCATTTTGTATTAGGCTTTGTACTGGAGTTGCAAAACAGCAGTGCACGAGGAACCAAATACACAGTGTTTAAAGGCAGTGCAAATGCGAGCTGGGTTTCTCGAAACATGATCATTTCAGGAGCTACCGTATTGGCTTTTTTAGGATTGCATTTTTACGATTTTTGGGTACCAGAAATCAATTATAAATACATCGAATTTTTACCTGAAGACCCCAACAGATACCACGAAGAGTTGGTGCATAAATTTGAAGATTTAGGGCGTGTGATTATCTACGTTATCTCTTTCTTCTTTTTAGCGCTCCACTTATTGCACGGTTTTGCTTCGGCATTCCAGTCTATGGGGGTCAATAACAAATACACACCAGCCTTAAAATCCTTTGGTAAGGTATATGCCATAGGCATTCCACTAGGCTTTGCATTCATCGCTATTTTTCACTTTTTAAATCACTAATATGGCAAGGTTAGACGCGAAAATCCCTGAAGGTCCAATAGCCGAGAAGTGGACAAATCACAAAAACAACATTAACCTAGTAAGTCCTGCCAACAAGCGTCAGATAGATGTTATTGTGGTCGGTACGGGTTTAGCAGGAGGCTCTGCTGCAGCAACACTTGCAGAATTGGGCTATAACGTAAAGGCATTTTGTTTTCAAGACTCCCCTAGACGTGCTCATTCTATTGCCGCGCAGGGTGGTATCAATGCAGCTAAAAATTATCAAGGCGATGGCGACTCTACCTATCGCTTGTTCTATGATACTGTTAAAGGTGGCGATTACCGTTCTCGAGAAGCTAATGTATATCGCCTGGCTGAGGTTTCTACCAATATCATTGACCAATGTGTTGCACAGGGCGTTCCTTTTGCTCGTGACTATGGCGGACTGTTGGATAACCGCTCTTTTGGAGGGGTATTGGTATCCAGAACGTTCTATGCCAAAGGTCAAACCGGTCAACAATTACTATTGGGAGCTTATTCGGCAATGAACCGCCAAATTGGACGTGGCAAAATCAAAATGTACAACCGCCACGAAATGCTAGATCTTGTAAAGGTTGACGGCAAGGCCAGAGGAATCATCACCAGGAATTTGATTACAGGGGAGATTGAGCGCCATGCGGCACATGCAGTGGTGATTGCTTCTGGAGGGTATGGCAATCTGTTTTATCTGTCTACCAATGCCATGGGCAGTAATGTAACTGCAGCTTGGAAAATACATAAACAAGGTGCTTATTTTGCTAATCCTTGTTTTACGCAAATTCACCCTACTTGTATCCCTGTTTCTGGTGAAAATCAGTCTAAATTGACTTTGATGTCAGAGTCGTTGCGAAACGATGGCCGTATTTGGGTACCTAAAAAGAAAGAGGATGCCGCTGCGATTCGTGAAGGCAAGCTTAAACCAACAGAATTGGCAGAGGAAGATCGTGATTACTATTTAGAACGACGTTACCCCGCCTTTGGAAACTTAGTGCCAAGAGACGTTGCCTCACGTGCTGCAAAAGAGCGCTGTGACGAAGGATATGGCGTAAACAAAACGGGCGAAGCCGTTTATTTGGACTTTGCAGACGCGATAGTGCGTTATGGAAAAGAAAAAGCCCACGTTAAAGGCCTAGATGAAAGCGATATGGGTCTTGTAAGAAAATTGGGTAAAGAAATCATCAAAGCGAAATACGGAAACCTATTTCAGATGTATGAGAAAATCGTGGATCAAAACCCTTATGAAACCCCTATGATGATTTATCCAGCAGTACACTATACCATGGGAGGTGTTTGGGTAGATTATAATTTGATGACCACTGTACCGGGTTGTTTTGCCATAGGTGAAGCAAATTTCTCAGATCACGGAGCCAACCGCTTGGGGGCTTCTGCGCTTATGCAAGGATTAGCCGATGGCTATTTTGTATTGCCTTACACTATTGGTGATTATTTGGCTGACGATATACGCACAGGGCCCATCACCACAGATTCACCTGAATTTGAAGCGGCCGAGGCTAGTGTACGTTCCCAAATAGATGCTTTTATGAACAATAAAGGTTCTAAAACAGTAGATTATTTCCACCGAAAATTGGGTAAAATTATTTGGGATAAATGTGGGATGTCACGTAACGAAAAGCAGTTGAAAGAAGCCATTAATGAAGTCAAAGCCCTCAGAGAAGCATTTTACAAAGAGGTTTTTGTTCCTGGAACAGCGGATTCGTTCAATGAACCTCTGGCCAAAGCCCTCCGTGTAGCAGATTTCTTGGAGTTAGGAGAACTGTTTGCCAAAGATGCGCTTGAACGTACAGAATCATGTGGCGGACATTTCCGGGAAGAGTCACAAAGCCCTGAAGGCGAAGCACTAAGAAACGATGCTAACTTTACCTTTGTTTCCGCTTGGGAATACAAAGGCGAGCCAAGCGAGGCAAAACTCCACAAAGAGGAGTTGAATTACGAAAATATTGAACTTAAAACACGATCATACAAATAGCTATGAAACTGAAACTAAAAATTTGGCGACAAGAAAACGCAACAGCAAAAGGGCGTATGCATACCTATTCACTAGATGCCGTTTCTCCAGATATGTCTTTTTTGGAAATGATGGATATGCTCAATGAACAACTGATGGAACAGGGGATAGACCCTGTCGCTTTTGATCACGATTGCCGAGAGGGGATTTGTGGCGCATGCTCCATGTTTATCAACGGCGAGGCACATGGCCCAGACCGACTGGTCACCACCTGCCAATTGCATATGCGCAAGTTTAAAGACGGTGATACCATTCATATTGAACCTTTCCGTGCCAAACCTTTCCCTGTTATTAAAGATTTGGTTGTTGACCGTTCATCTTTTGATCGCATTCAACATGCTGGCGGATTTGTTTCTGTAAATACGTCTGGTAATACCCAAGACGCTAATGCGTTACCCATCGAAAAAGAAGCCGCTGACAAGGCATTTGATGCCGCTTCCTGTATTGGTTGTGGCGCATGTGTAGCCAGCTGTAAGAACGCTTCTGCCATGCTGTTTGTTTCTGCCAAAGTATCGCAATATGCCCTATTGCCACAAGGACAAGTTGAAGCTACTGATCGCGTAATGAATATGGTCAAACAAATGGATGAAGAGGGCTTTGGGAATTGTACCAACACTGGTGCTTGCGAAGTCGAATGTCCTAAGGGAATTTCACTTGAGAATATTGCTCGTATGAACCGTGAGTACCTAGCAGCAAATCTCAAAGGCTAAAAAGGCATTTATTTTTTCCGCTTGTTTTGGTGTTTTGTTAGCACAACCATCAAAATAATAACCACTGCAATTGTTGAAAGGCATAAAGAAATATTCATAACTTTTAAGTAGGTTAAATGTTTAAAAAAGCAACTTGCTTTTTTATGTTTGGTACTCTAAATCTACAAAAAATAGTAACTTCATAACATGATTTCTTTGCACATTGCCATACTTCAGCACAACTCCGTTTGGCACAATCCTATGGCAAATCAAGAGCAGCTAGAAAAGCAGCTGCATGAATTGCCCAAGGAAACAACCCTTGTTTTGCTACCCGAAATGTGGGCGACGGGCTTTACTATGAAACCAGCAGCCGTGGCCGAAACCATGAAGGGTCCTTCCATTCAATGGATGAAAGAAATGGCAAAGGCACACCATACGGCAATTTGTGGTAGCCTTGCCATAAAAGAAGGGGAGCACTTTTATAATCGCTTTATTTTTGTGCATCCTAACCAACAGTTAGACACCTACGATAAAGTGCATCCATATACTCCTTCAGGGGAATCAAAGCTGTATCGTGCAGGCGTGGGATCCACCTTGATTGAATATGCAGGTTTTCGTATTCGTCCTTTGGTGTGCTATGACTTGCGCTTTCCTGTATTTGCGCGGAACACAGATAATTATGACCTCTTGATTTGCGTTGCCAACTGGCCTGCAGCTCGCATTCAGGCATGGAATGCTCTTTTGCGCGCACGTGCCATTGAAAATATGGCCTATAGTGTTGGCGTAAATAGAATGGGGAAAGATGCCTATCGCTTGACTTATCCAGGAGCTTCAGCAGCCTATACTGCTCTGGGAGATGAAGTTATTTTTATGAACGAAAAAGAATCCACCGCTCATTTTACCATTGACCTCGATACCTTACATAAAACAAGAGAAAAGCTTCCTTTTTTAGACGACAGAGACGATTTTATTTTAAAATAAACTGCTCTTGCAGTTCCCAGTTGGCACGAACGTCTAGCAGTGTTTCGAAATGATAGACGGGTTCTGGCTTTTGCTTTTTTAGGTAATGGCCCGTATCCCATTTTCCATTGGCATTTTCATCAACACGTACCCTGATGTAATATTTATTCGGTTTTAAATAAGCAAAGCGGTATAAGCCCTGCGGTTCTGTCACATAAATAGAGCGCTTTATATCCTCTTTTTCATCTAATAAATCAATGAAAATGGGGAATGTGGGTACGTTGCCCAATCGCAGGGATAAATTACCGTAGTCAACACGGCTTTTGGTGCTGAATTTTACAGCTAGCGAATCGTTTGTGGTTTCAAAAAAATCCGTGATGGCACCAGGCAAAAGTTGCAATTCATATTTTTCATTAGGGAAAATATCAAATAGTACTCGCAGTTCGTGCTTGTTATATTGTGCCATTTTAAAGGGCACATTAACCGAGTCTTTGTCTATTAATACAACAGCATCTGAACTAAATGCCTGTAAGGGGGTGTTAGTTCTGATTTTTAGGGTATCGGTAAGGTCTAGTGTGCCACTTTGCACTACGGTAATTTTAAGTGAGTCGGGTTCCGCTTTTCTTACGCGGTATTCATATGACTTAGTCAAGGTGTCGTGTTTGAGTGTAAACTTCAATGAGTCTGCTTCAATGCCTTTGTACCAATAATACAAAGTATCGGTTTCACGATCTAAGGATACAACAGAGGCAAAAGATTCTGGCAACGCACTTTCTAAAACGATCTCAAAGTCAGGACTTCCTTTATAGCCAAACCCTATGCGTTGTTTTCCAGCTTGATAAGCACGACCAAAAGCAAAATCGGGATCTTCCGTAAACAAAGACAGGGAAAAGAGACTGTCATTAGGTAATGTTATCGGGTTTGAAATCACATCAATTTTATCGACGGATGGATCAAATACATAATTTTTAGAAACATCTTTTATACCAGCTAGTAAATATTGCCCCGCTTTTAAATTGGGGATGGTAAATTCGACCAAGCTGTCAAGTGTGTTGGTGTAATACAAGGGCTTGTTTTTAAAAATCACAGAGTCTGTGAAAGTGCTGTCAATAGGATATAGCATTACAGAAACAAAGTTTTCAGGCTTGCGCAATAAGGCATCCGAAATACGTCCACTTAGCGTTAAAGAGTCAATAACTGATCCAGTTGAAAAAACATAAGAGAAAAAGGATAAAGGATTGCCCTCATTGTTGTCTACCACGCTTTCTCCAAAATTGAAAGTATAGGTTGTATTGGGCGCAAGCGAATCTATAAATTCAATATTAATGTATTTGGCAGCTACGCTTTGTGGAGAAACAATGTAGGTGCTTTGATCAAGGGGTGGAGAAATTACCAGTTGCTCTCTTAATTTATTTAGCTTGATATACTCGTCAAAGTAAATGCGAATCTCATCTTCTTTGAAGTTAACGGTTTCTTGCGGGGGTTCAGCACGCAGCAGCACTGGGGGGGTTTCGTCTTTAGGCCCGCCAGTTGGGGAGCCACGACGGGCACATTGCACAAACAATGCGCAAATGAACAGTGCAATAAAAATGCGTTTTAGCATGATGCAAAATAACGACTATTTTCTTGCTTACAGAAGAATGTTTTGTGCATAGGCCATTCCAAGTATCGAAATTTTTTGACTGGCTTGTGCTAGCAAGGCATTTCCACAAGCGGTTAGTGTGGCACCCGTAGTAATGACATCATCGACCAATAGCAGGTGTTCGTAAGCGATATTGGTTTTTATGTCAAATGCATGTTCAACCTCTTTCCAGCGCTGTTTTCTGTTCATGCGTACGAGTGTTTTGGTTTCGTTTTTTCGAAAGAGTATTTTGTCCAGAAATGGCACGCCTAGTAGGCTTGCCCAATATTTCCCAAAACGCGTACTTTGATTGTATCCTCGCTGTTTTTCTCGTTTTGGATGTAGCGGAACAGGGACTACTGCATCGCATTGCTTTATCAAATGTTGCTGGGGAAGCAATGCAAAACACTGTTTGGCCATCCAATCTCCTATTTTGGGTTTGCCTTGATATTTGAGCGCATGTAAGAGGTGTTGAATGGGGTTATTTTGGGCAAAATAAAATGGGGCGTAAGCACTTTCTACAGGAAGATGCTGGCGCATCATCACTTTGAGGGAGTTGTTGTTATCCTCTTCAAAATAGGTTTTGGGTAGTTGCGCTTGGCAATACACACACAGCCATTGCTGCTTTTTTAGCAAGGGAAGTCCACATCCCCAGCAACACTTTGGAAACCACACAGCAAGCAAATCTTGGAGCACAGCAAAAGGTTAAGCGATTCGGAAGGTTTAAATTACGAAACTTATCCTATTTTTGCCCCATGTCAAATCAAGAGTTGTTTAAAAAAGTATTGTCTCATGCCAAAGAGTATGGGTTTGTTTTTCCATCTAGTGAAATTTACGACGGCCTTAGCGCTGTATATGACTATGGCCAACAAGGCGTAGCACTCAAAAAAAATCTTCGCGACTATTGGTGGAAAGCCATGGTGCAGCTCAATGATAATATTGTAGGCTTGGATGCAGCTATTTTGATGCACCCCACCACTTGGAAAGCTTCCGGACATGTAGATGCATTTAACGACCCACTTATTGACAACAAAGATTCAAAAAAGCGCTATCGCGCCGATGTCTTGGTCGAAGATTATGTTGGTAAACTGGACACCAAAATTGAAAAAGAAGTAAAGAAAGCCGCCAAGCGTTTTGGCGATGCTTTTGATAAGGAACAATTTATCAGCACTAATCCACGTGTTGTTGGCTACAAAGAAAAAGGGGATGCTATTTTAAAACGCCTTGGAAAATCATTAGAAAAGGAAGATTTGGCAGACGTTAAGGCGCTTATCGAGGAATTGGAGATTGTATGCCCTGTTTCTGGTTCGAAGAATTGGACAGAAGTCAAGCAGTTTAATTTGATGTTTGGCACTAAATTAGGCGCCTCAGCAGAAAGCGCAACCGAATTATATTTACGTCCTGAAACAGCTCAGGGTATTTTTGTGAACTTTTTAAATGTACAGAAAACAGGGCGCATGAAACTGCCCTTTGGTATTGCCCAGACAGGAAAAGCATTCCGAAACGAAATTGTAGCACGTCAGTTTATTTTTCGTATGCGTGAGTTTGAGCAAATGGAAATGCAATTTTTTATTCCACCAGGGACACAAAAAGAATGGTATGCCCATTGGAAAGAAACCCGCTTAAAATGGCATCATTCGTTGGGCCTAGGAACAGACAACTACCGTTTTCACGACCACGAAAAATTAGCACATTATGCTGATGCAGCGTGTGATATTGAATTTCGTTTCCCCTTTGGATTTAAGGAGCTGGAAGGGATACATTCCAGAACAGACTTTGACTTGAGCAGTCACGAGGAATACTCTGGTAAAAAACTACAGTATTTTGACCCTGAGCGTCAAGAAAACTACGTGCCTTACGTACTGGAAACTTCTATTGGGTTAGACCGATTATTCTTAGCGGTATTTTCAAATTCCTTACAAGAAGAAACGCTCGAAGACGGATCTAGCAGAACGGTATTGCGCTTGCCTGCCGTAGTGGCACCTACCAAGGTTGCGGTATTGCCTTTGGTCAAAAAAGACGGCTTACCCGACATTGCCAAATCCATTGTGGAAGACCTTAAATGGGACATGACAGTTGCCTATGATGAGAAAGATGCCGTTGGCCGTCGTTACAGAAGGCAAGATGCCTTAGGAACGCCTTTCTGTATTACCGTAGATCACCAAACCTTAGAAGATCAAACGGTAACCCTTCGCCACCGAGACAGCATGGCACAAGAGCGCTTGACATTAGCCCAAGCGAAAGCACAAATTAACGAAGCAGTTTCCTTCCAAAACTGGTTGGGAGCGCTTTAGAAACGTTTTCCAATAGCCAAACCAATGCGCCCATGTCCTTCGGGACCATTATCAACTTTATTGAAGTAGCGACCGAATCCAGCAAAAGCTTCAAAAGAAAAGCCATTGCGGTTTACCCATTTTTTCCCTAGCCCAATTCCCATGGAAAATTGAAATTCATCTTTGTCTTCATTTCCACTTCGAAAATCATGAAAATTAGCAGAGGAAAAGGAACTGAAGACCTCCACAAACATGCCGCCTGCCCCAAAGTCTTTACGGTTTAAAAAGTAAAAACGATAATAAGGCGTTAAAGCAAAGTTGTGATAGGTAGTGTTATCTTCCCCAAAGTTAGCAAAGAGGGAAACCCCATAGCCATTAGATTCATTCACAATACGCTCGTAATAGATGTGAAAAGCAGGATGGACTACCAAGTCCAACGCATTTAGTCGAATTTCATGCTTGCCATAAGCGCTAGCATATTCGTTAGAACTGTCTTTGACAATTTCGACTTTAGTAATTTGATCGTTTTCTTCTTGAGCATGGATACTCAAAAACCCCATGAGAGCAATAGAACATAAGAGGATTTTTTTCATGATGTTAAGTTTTGGTTACTCAAAGATATATAATTTTAATACCATTAGTTTGTATTTTAGCAAAGATGAATATCATTTCTTACAACGTAAACGGCATCCGTGCAGCCATTAAAAAAGGATTTTTGGATTGGTTGCAGCATGCCAATCCAGACGTCTTATGCCTTCAAGAAACCAAAGCACAACCCGATCAATTAGACCTCAGCGTATTTGAAGCTGCAGGCTATCCATACCATTATTGGTTTTCGGCACAAAAAAAAGGGTATAGCTCAGTTGCTGTTTTGTGTAAGCAAAAGCCCCATAATATTGTTTACGGTACTGGGATAGATTATATGGATTTTGAAGGACGCAACCTGCGCGTGGATTTTGAAGATATTTCAGTGATGAGCCTGTATCTGCCGTCTGGAACCAATCCCGCCCGTTTGGCATATAAGTTTACCTATATGGACGATTTTCAAACCTATATAAACAAACTAAAACAAGAAGTACCTAATTTGGTTATCTGTGGGGACTATAATATTTGCCACGAAGCCATAGACATTCACGACCCCATACGTAACGCCAAGGTTTCAGGTTTTTTGCCCGAAGAGCGTGCTTGGCTAGACGGCTTTATTCAAAGTGGCTTTGTCGACTCCTTTCGGGAGCTTAATAACGAACCCCATCACTATAGCTGGTGGAGTTATCGCGCCAATTCTCGTGCCAATAACAAAGGGTGGCGCATTGACTACGCCATGGTAAGCGAACCGCTTACCACAAAAATATCAAGAGCATACATACTTCCCCAAGCCTTCCATTCTGACCACTGTCCTGTTGGTGTAACGTTAGATTTATAAGCAGCCCAGTAAATGAAATATACAACCATTCCACACACCGATCTTCGGGTAAGTAAAATTTGTTTAGGCACCATGACTTGGGGCAATCAAAACACCCCTGCAGAGGGCTTTGATCAAATGGACTATGCCCTTGAAAAAGGGGTGAATTTTTTTGATACCGCAGAGCTTTATCCCGTGCCTGCTACCGCAGAAACCTATGCCGAGACCGAGCGCATCATGGGCAATTGGTTTGCGGCACGAAACAACCGAAATCAAGTGGTGTTAGCCACCAAAATTGCAGGACCGGGCGCATATACCGCTCACATACGCACCACGGGCTTTACGCCCAGCAGTATTCGTGAGGCGTTGGAAGGAAGTCTGATGCGCCTAAAAACAGATTATATTGATTTATACCAATTGCATTGGCCAGAGCGTAATGCTAACTTCTTTGGAAAACGGGATTATTTCCCTGATGCAGCTGAGCAATGGGAAGAAAATTTTCAAGAAATTTTGGAAATACTTGAAGCATTTGTTCGCGAGGGGAAGATTAGGCATATTGGATTGTCGAACGAAACCCCTTGGGCATCGATGAAGTATATATCCCTGTCGGAGCAAAAGGAGTTGCCTCGAATGAAAACCATTCAAAACCCCTATTCCTTGCTAAACCGCACTTTTGAGGTAGGGAATGCAGAAGTGTCACACCGAGAAGGGTTGGGGCTATTGGCGTATTCTCCCTTGGCTTTTGGGGTGCTATCGGGCAAGTATAGAAACGGACAATTACCCGACAACAGCCGACTGAAACTATTTCCACGTATGGCACGTTACAACAGCGACCAATCTCGTGAAGCTACAGAGGCTTATGCAGCGATTGCCGCTAAGCACAACCTAACACTTACCCAACTTTCATTGGCATTTGTTACCGATCGTCCTTTTGTAACGTCGAATATTATTGGTGCCACCACCATGGCACAGCTTCAGGAGAACATCGCTACGGCAGACATTACCCTTTCACCAGAAATTTTAAAAGAAATAGATGCGGTGCATGGCCGCATACCCAATCCTGCGCCTTAGAAGGAGTTTAGCAATTTTTTATTACTTTTCGACTTGAAACAGCCCCAAGAAGAGTCTTCTTAAAGTTTCAGATATTCTTTTATTTAGAATCCTTTTAGGGAAGCCGAAGAGTTAAAAGATTAGGTAATTTTTAAATACATGTTACTGAGGTTTTTATTGGTAAAAAAAAATGTTTTCCTGCGGATTTTATTTTCCTACGGCTCTCTCTTTTTTCTACAAATAGTGTTAACATTAATTCTGTCCTTAGTCCTAGAAAATAAGCCAGAAAATGAAAGCTGGGGAGTTATAGTTTCGAGTGTTTCATTTATTGTTGTGATTTGGATTACATCCAAAATTTTTAAAACACAGCTTAGATTCCATTACAAGCCGCTTAAATTAATTGTTGTTTTATACTCAGCATTAGCGGCAATTTGTTTTCATTTACCCTTTTATTACCATATCAAGTTTCATTAATAATTTGGATCAGAATATTATTGAGCTTACCAAGGTTAATTTATCAATAAACAAAAGCCTCTATCTCTATTATTTTATCGCGATTATAGTCATGCCCATATTAGAGGAAATTTATTATAGAAAGATTATACTTTGTCAAATAGAGAAAAAGTATAGCACTTTAATTGCAATACTGATTTCAAGCTTAATGTTTAGTATTTTCCATATGGATTACATTCAGTCTCAAATTTCATTCATTTTTGGAATATTAGTTGGTTATATCTATGTGAAAACAAGAAGAATTGAAATTTCAATTCTTTTACACTCAGCAGTAAATTTATTTATAATAATTACTTTAAGCGAGGCACTATCCTTGGCCAATTACTATTTCTTACTTCCTCTTTATATAATAATTATTTTGTTTGAAATTTTTTTAATAAAAAAAATTGTGAAAAATGCTTAACAAATCAAAGACATCTATAATAAACTCAATAAAGCTACTAATGTTTCAAAAAAATCAGTCTCTGTGTGAAAAGACATCTTTTTCTCGAACCGTTACTTTTTTATATTTCAACACCAAAAAAAATAATTTATAGAATTTTAAAAGAAATAGATGCGGTGCATGGCCGCATACCCAATACTGCGCCTTAAAACAAATGCGCCACCAAATCTTGAATGGCCGCTAGGCGAATAACTTCTAAGCCTTGGGGAACTGTTTTTACGGCTTGGGCTACCACCATTCGCTCAAAGCCTAGCTTGGCAGCTTCTTGCATACGCTGTTCCATTTTGGGAACATTGCGTAACTCACCCGAAAGCCCTACTTCTGCAGCAAACGTATAGCCTTTTGGAATGGCCACATCCAAACTGCTTGACAGGATAGCGACCATCACAGCAAGGTCCAGTCCCGGATCGTCTAGGCGAATACCCCCTGCGAGGTTTAGGAAAACATCCTTAGCGCCCAATTGAAAACCAGCGCGTTTTTCCAATACCGCCAACAGCATATTAAGGCGTTTGTTGTCAAAACCTGTGCTACTGCGTTGGGGAGTGCCATATACAGCAGAACTCACAAGGGCTTGCACTTCAATCAGCATAGGGCGTATGCCCTCAACCGTTGCGCCTATGGCATGCCCGCTAAGTCCAGCACTTTCGTTTGATATCAGTAAGGCACTGGGGTTGGTAACTGCCATTAGTCCTTCTTGAGCCATGGTATAAATGCCCAGTTCGGCAGTAGTTCCAAAACGGTTTTTGTGTGCGCGTAATATGCGATACACATGGTTGCGATCCCCTTCAAAATGCAAAACCGTATCTACCATATGTTCCAATACTTTTGGACCTGCAATAGCGCCGTCTTTAGTAATATGTCCTACTAAAAAAACGGGTGTTTGGGTGTTTTTGGCAAATTGTATCAACTCGGCTGTACAAGCACGTATTTGTGGGACACTCCCTGCGGTACTATCCAGCATACTGGAATGTAAGGTTTGTATGGAGTCAATTACCACCAAGGCAGGTTTTAGCGTTCCCAAGTGATGTAAGAGCGATTGGGTATTGGTTTCTGTCAGCAAAAAACATTTACTAGATTCTTCAGTTACTCGAGCGCTGCGTAGCTTAATTTGTTGTTCGCTTTCTTCCCCAGAAACATACACGACTTTCCCTTTTATGGCAAGGGCCACTTGTAACAGCAGGGTAGATTTTCCAATGCCGGGTTCTCCACCAACAAGTACCATTGATCCCGGAACGATTCCCCCACCAAGCACACGGTCAAGCTCTACATCTCCAGACGACATCCGCGCGACAGCATCAACGGCAACGTCTTGGATACGCACAGGCTTTGCCTTTTGGGGGGTGCTACTGTCTTGCCACGTAGCCGTGGTTTTGGGTTTTTCGAGCACCTCTTCTTGAAGGGTGTTCCATGCCTTGCAAGAGCTACATTGTCCTTGCCATTGAGCATGTTGATGACCACAGTTGGTACAGAAAAAAGCTTTTTTGACTTTTGCCATTAGGCGAAGCTAACTATTATTTTTTGGACAAAACAGGCAGTAACAAAAAAGATAGACTACCAAAGAGCACAACCATTACAGTTTGTCCGGTCCACATCACCCAGCCAAAAGCAAGCGCTTGGGTGTAAGAGATATCAAAAGCTTGAAGCACCGCCGCTACCGCTATGGGATATAAACCAATACCGCCATTGGTGGCAGACATGGCAAAACCGCCAGCTACAAATGCAGGTATGAGGGCTGAAAAGGACAAACCACTTGTTTCGGGAAGGGCTAGGGTAACCACCCAAAACATCATCAAATACATCAACCAGATAAAAAGTGTGTGTCCGAAAAAAGCCCATTTATGCTTCATTTGTCGAATGGAAAGTATGCCTTGCCACAGGCCTGTGAAAAACCCTGTAATTCTCACAGCCAAAGGGTGTTTCGAGCGTTTGAGCTGACGAATACCCAAGAAAAATACTGTGACGGCAAAGGCCATCCAAACAAGCAGCATTCCATCAAGCGAGGGGTTGCCAATAACTTCCAGTAACAATTCTCCTTGTAAAACAAACCCCAGTCCAATGAGTGATAAAAGCACAATCACATCGATAATGCGTTCGGTAACAATCGTACCAAAGCTTTTTTCAAAAGGGACATCTGCATAGGTAGCTAGAGCAGTTGCACGCAATACTTCTCCAGAGCGCGGAATACCTAGATTTGAAAAATACGATATCATCACCGTGAGTGTGCGCATCATAAATGTGGGTTGATAGCCCAATGGGCGGAGTAAATAATTCCAGCGATATGCACGCGAAAGGTGGCTAAATACACCAAACAACAACGACAAAAAAACAAAACGCAAATCGGCCTGTTTGATGGCTGCAATAATTTGGGTGCGATCTTCTTCAGAAGTATTGGTAAAGGAGAAGTAAACAAGGTATAACCCCAATCCTAAGGGGACAACGTTTTTAAGAAACTTTAAAAATTTGGACATAACAGCTAAACGAGGGAATTGGTCGCTGTATCAGGAAATATAAGCGTAGGACGAAAGGCTTTAGCGGTATCAACACTCATGCTGGCATAGCTGATGATAATGATGATATCGCCTTTTTGAACCTTGCGGGCAGCAGGACCATTAAGCGTGATTTCACCGGCGTTTTTAGCCCCTTCAATGACATAGGTTTCTAACCGTTCACCGTTATTCACGTTGACGACTTGCACCTTTTCGCCTGCCACAATATTGGCGGCATCCATTAAAGTACGGTCAATGGTAATGCTGCCGATGTAATCCAGTTCGGCACCCGTAACCGTTACACGGTGAATTTTAGATTTTAAAACCTCAATTGTCATGGGGCAAATGTACTTATTTTAATGCGATATTATCAATAAGTCTTACCCCAGCTACAGATGCAGCGATAAACAGCCTTGGCTTGTTTGCAGAAACCAAATCATGAACTTCTTTTAGGCTGTCTTCTTCAGCACAAAGTACATAGCACAAATCAAAATTTGGATGTGTCGAAAATGCCTCCTTGATGATGGTGTAAACAGCAGGTTTGTCTAACGATTTATTTTTGCACTGGAGCATGACTTCATAAATAAATCCGGCTTCTTTTCTATCTTTTGGAGACAGTTGGGCATTTCTAGAACTCATGGCTAACCCACTGGCTTCACGCACAATGGGACAGGGGATGATGCGTGTTGGGATGTGTTGGTCTTTGGCCCATTTTTTTATGACTTGCAGTTGCTGAAAGTCCTTTTCTCCAAAATAGGCCTGATGGGGCTGCAGAATTTCAAAAAGTTTGGCAACTATGGTGATGACACCGTCAAAATGTCCAGGCCGATCAGCGCCTTCCATCAAGTTATCTAGTCCGTCAAGCGTTTGTCCTTTGACTGCCAACCCCTCTGGATACATATCGGTAGCAGTGGGTGCAAAAACATGGATGTCTGCACCTATTTCATGTATGGCAGCTACGTCAGCAGCAAGACTTTCAGGATATTTATCTAGGTCATCCTTTTTTTCAAATTGTGTAGGGTTGACAAAAATAGTTACCCAAACCACTTCGCTTTCGCGCCTTGCTTTTGCGATTAGCGACAGGTGACCTTGATGCAAAGCACCCATGGTGGGGACCACGCCAAGCGCATCGCCTTTGTAGCTACTTCTCGCTAATTTTAACGCTTCTAACTTACGGTATAGCGGCATATACTTAGGTATCCTAATGAATTGACACAAAAGTCGGTTAAATTTTAGTAATTTTGTGACTTAACACGAAAAACGTCTATTGCCCACATGAAAGACAAAAAGATATTATACATATCATCTGAAGTCGTTCCCTACTTGCCGCATAGCGAATTATCGAATCTAGGTTTTGAAATTCCTAAAATGGTAAATGATCGTGGCGGTCATACACGTATTTTTATTCCCAAATACGGGCTCATTAACGAGAGACGTCATCAGCTACACGAAGTTATTCGCCTTTCTGGAATGAACTTGGTTATCAACGACATAGACATGCCGCTGATCATTAAAGTTGCTTCAATTCCAAAAGAACGCATGCAGGTTTATTTTATCGACAACGACGATTATTTCAAAGGGCGTGGTTTGCATTCAGATGATGATGGCAGTTTGTATGCTGATAACGATGAACGCGCTATTTTCTTTGCAAAAGGGGTAATAGAAACCGTAAAAAAATTAAACTGGTCTCCAGATATTATTCATGTGCAAGGCTGGATAGCTGCCCTTGTACCTTTATATTGCAAATACTATTACAAAGACGAGCCGTTGCTGGCCAACACCAAAATCGTGACTTCTTTTTATGAGGCACCCTTTAGCAGCGATCTCAGCGGTGATGTATTTTCTAAGATAGCTTTTGACGGCATTGATGCCGAACACATGGAAATCTTAAAAAAAGGAACCCTAGACAATATGTTTACTAATGCCGCCCAACACTCTGATGGCATCATTCTTGCTAGTGAATCAGTAAGTGATGCGGTTGCAAAAGCGGTACAGAACAGCACAAAACCTGTGCTAGATTTAAGCAAAGAATCCGACCCTTTAACCGCCCACGAAACCTTTTACCAGACTGATTTTTAATCATACCATGATAAAAAATATTACCCTACTCTTCACTATTGTGCTAGTTATCGCCTCCTGTGACAAAAAATTTAATGACATAGGCGCAGAAGTCCTGCCTACAAACCCATTTGTTGGGAAAAGAGTTTATTACCCTGTTGGTGTAAAGCACGCTTTGGTAGATGTTGTTCAAACCAACAATAGCAGCATCATGCAGCTAGGAGAACGAGAAGATGCATTATTTGGAAATACAGCCGCAACTATTGTTAGCCAATTAAATTTAAGCCAATACACCCCAAGTTTCGGAGTGTATTCAGCTCAAAAAGAAATTGATACTAGTTTTAATGAGCTTGAAACCGTGAACAATGCTTGGCTAGAAATCCCTTTTTTCACCAATCAGAGTGATGCAGATGGCGATGGCTTGATTGATCTGTATGATGTTGATGATGCTGACCCAAATAGTGATTCCGATGGAGATGGCGTAAGTGATATTGATGAGCAAACCAACGGAACAGACCCGACTAACCCCGATACTGATGGCGATGGTACTTTAGACGGAGAAGACACCGAAACAATCAACCCAAATCCAGACAAAAAGCTGTATGAAATAGACTCCTTATTTGGAGATCGTAATACGTCATTTGATATTGAAGTAAATAAGCTCAATTATTTCCTTCGTCAACTGGACCCAAACCAGAACTTTGAACAAGGACAAATATATTCCTCTGATTTTTCACCAAGTGCGCATAAAGATCAGCCATTGGCAAGTGAAAATATTACGCTTGACTTTAATGAAATTGTAAAGGATAGCTCCGATAATTTATCTCCACGTATTCGTGTTCCGCTCAACAAGCAAATTTTCCAACAACTTATCTTAGATAAAGAAGGGGATTCACCGCTTGCGAACGCAGAAAATTGGCGCGATTATTTCCGCTCTATTTCAATTGAAACAAGCAACTTTAGCAGCCCACTGTTGATGTTGTTGGACACCAACAGTATGGTTATTCGTATTGAATATACCTACAAATCGAAAGTGGCCGATACTGATCCAGTTGAAACCGAAGACCTAACAGATGAGTTTTTAATAAACACACTGGGCAGCATACGTTTTAATACACTCACAAAAACCACTACTGCTGATGCTAAACTAAATGATATTATGAGCGCTAATGCACCTGCGCAAATTGCACTAAGCGGTGGGTTGGGAACGACTGCGGACATTCACTTGTTTGAAGACAATGATGTTTTAGAAGATCTCAAAGGCAGACCGTGGTTGTTAAACGAAGCTAACTTGACATTTCACGTGGATAAACAAGCCGTTGGGGCTTATGGCCATACGCTTCCAAACCGTTTGTATGTTTACAACGCCAACACCCTTGCGCCTATTATCGATTTTGCACAGGATGCTGTGGCAACTCCTACCTTAGCAAAAATTGTGTACGGAGGTTTTTTGATTGAAGAGGAAGAAGGAGATAAGCAGTATTATAAAGTTAGGATAACCAACTATCTCAGAAATATTATTACCAACGACTCTATAAATGCACCCTTGAGAGTTGCATTAACCGATGTGCTACCCAACCAAACCCAAGTTTTAATGTCCAACGTCAACAACTCAGATGTGGCCAAAATACCATCGGCAACGATAGCTACTCCAAAGGCGGGTGTTTTTGTTGGCCCCAACCCTTCAAATCCGGATCTTTCAGATTTGAAATTTCAGTTGGAGATTTTCTATACTGAGATCAATTAGTACGTAAAAAAATATTTTACAGCTCTTTTCGAAGCCGTGCTACAGGAGCACCGATCATTTCACGGTATTTAGCAACGGTTCGTCTCGCTATTGGATAGCCTTTATCATTCATGATTTTCATCAACTGTTCATCCGTAAGGGGGCTTGATTTTTCTTCAGCATCAATGACGTCTTTCAATACTTTTTTTACTTCAATAGTCGAAATGTCTTCTCCATCTGAATTGGTGATGCCCTCAGAGAAAAACCACTTGACCAGTTTTGTGCCATAAGGCATGTCGACATATTTGCTGTTAGCAACTCGCGATACGGTAGATATATCCATGCCAATGCGGTCTGCAATATCCTTCAGTATCATGGGTTTGAGTTTTTGTTCATCTCCTGTGAGGAAGTATGCTTCTTGGAAATCCATGATGGTTTTCATGGTTTGGTGAAGTGTGTTTTGGCGCTGTTTTATTGCGTCAATAAACCAACGCGCTGCATCAAGTTTCTGCTTGATAAACTGTACGGCTTTTTGTTGCTCTTTGTTTTTTTGCGTGGCTTCTTTATACCCAGACAGCATATTGCGGTATTCAGAAGAAACGTGAAGCTCAGGAGCATTTCGGCCATTTAGCATCAAGTTTAGTTGACCATCGATAAGCTGAATGGTAAAATCAGGAACTATATGCGCATTTATTTTGGTATTGCTTCCGTAGGCTGCCCCAGGTTTGGGGTTTAGCTTCTCTACTTCCACCATGGCCGCCTTAAGCTCGTCATCGTCAATGTTTAAACGTTGCTTTATTTTACTAAAGTGTTTTTTACTAAAGGCATCAAAAAGATCTTTGATTAACACGATGGCATGGTCAACCGCTGTGCTATGTGCTTTTCGGTTTAATTGAATCAATAAGCAATCTTGCAAATCAAGTGCGCCCACACCAGGGGGGTCTAGCTGCTGTACATCATTCAATATTTTTCGGACTTCTTCTTCGTTGGTATAGATATTTTCGGTAAAAGCCAAGTCATCAACAATATCGATTAGTTCACGCCTGATATAGCCACTGTTGTCAATACTCCCCACTAAAAAAGCTGCAATGCGGTACTCTTCTTCATTAAAAGTAAAGGTATCTAGCTGTGCCATAAGCTGTTGATGAAAACTGATGCCTGCGGCATAGGGGACATGTTTGTCTTCGTCATCTGCACTGTAGTTTTGGCTACGAAGACGATATTCTGGGATTTCATCATCGCTCAAATAGGCATCAATATCAATGTCATCGGCCTCAATTACATCGCCACGATCTTCTTCGGCATTGCTAAACTCATCTTGGTTATCTTCTTTTTCTTTTCCAGAAGCCAATGCAGGGTTTTCTTCAATTTCGCGAAGTATCTGCTGCTCAAAAGATTGAATGGGCAGTTGTATCAACTTCATAAGTTGAATTTGTTGTGGCGATAGCTTTTGCGAAAGCTTAAATTGAAGGTGTTGTTTTAGCATGAGTTATGTTCGGGTATTTAAATGTACAAAAAACCCAGGCATTGCTATCTAAAACTCGGCATTTAAGGGAGTTCTTGGGTAGGGAATCACATCTCTGATGTTAGACATTCCCGTTGCGTAGAGCACCAAGCGTTCAAATCCAAGCCCAAAACCAGCGTGTACGGCAGTTCCAAAACGGCGCAAGTCCAAATACCACCAAAGTTCTTTTTCATCGATGTCCATGGCTTTCATGCGCTCAACAAGCTTATCTAAACGTTCTTCACGCTGCGAGCCACCTACCATTTCACCAACGCCAGGAAAAAGCACATCCATAGCACGAACCGTTTTACCGTCTTCGTTCATGCGCATATAAAAAGCTTTTATGTCTGCTG
>Ga0228657_1000190_pt1 | contig 37795 bp, 30 predicted proteins | sample 70DmetaG_FD_182743 | JGI IMG/M metagenome (GOLD analysis project Ga0228657, IMG submission 182743) | Seawater microbial communities from Monterey Bay, California, United States - 70D | ecosystem: Environmental > Aquatic > Marine > Coastal | place: USA: California | collected 2016-10-07 | reverse complement strand
TGGAATTGACGCAGCCCATATCGTACAATATGGTTTTATTGTAGAAGGCATTAATGCTAACCCAGCCAATGAAGCGGCACTTGGAAATGTGGTGGTAACGCCATTTATTTCAGGCTTTGGAGAGCCTGATTATACAACTTTAACGGTAGATGTTTCTCAAACTTGGAAAGGTTTTATTTCTTGGTTTAATAACAACAATGGAGCTCAAGGAGATTATATTGCTGGCCAACCATGGGAAAATATCAATCTTGTTAAAACAACAATTACTGCTGCTGGCGACAATACCTATCCAAATGGAGCCATTAAACTGCAACCAAACTTTAGTCTTTATGCTGATAATGAAAATGGAGACGCGGCAGCTCAAGCTTACTGGCTTGATGGGAATGGAAAAGGGAACAAGTTTTTAGAAGGCAATTCATTTGTTGAGTACGCTGCAGGTGAGTTTACTGATGGTGCACTTAAGTTTGTGGGGAATGTTGAAATTAATGACATATATACCCAAGAATATACTGTAGTTGCTTTTATTAAAACAATTAATGCTACTTCATTTGAGACAGTAATAAATAAGACTGTGGAGTTAGGTGCAGATGGTACAAGTTTCGAAGTTAAAGCTTCAGGTATTAATAGTGCTGATATTGTTCAATATGGTTTTTCAGTTAGAGGTCTAAACGCCAATCCTACAGGTGAAACTTTCTTAGGTGGTGTTACGGTAACACCAAACGCAGATTTTATACCAGATGAGCCAACAGATGTGCCACCAACTCCTACTAGCAGAAATTCGTGGGATGTAATTTCTGTTTATGGGGAAGCATATGGAACTGCTATCGGATTAAATAATACAGATTGGGATAAAGCCACTTTTGCAGATGAGACCATAGCTGGTAACGTTGTTTTGAAAGTTGAACTTGCTGATGGAGATTATCTTGGTGCAAATTTAGGAGCAAAAATTGATGCCTCTGAAATGACTCATTTCCACATTGATTATTGGATGGCCGGGGATCTTTTGACTGGGCAAACAATGACCACAAAATGGTCAAACCATGCTGGTGGGACTAGCCAAACCTCATCCTTCCAAGATAATAACGGCGGGCCAGAAGTCGGTACATGGAAATCTAGGGATATTGAAATTGAAGCATTAACTGGTATCGGTAATGGTGATTTTTCACGTGCGGAATTGGCGCAGCTTATTATAACTTTATCAGCAGCAAATGCAACTCATCCTGCTACAATTTATATTGATAACGTTTATTTTTACAGATCAGCAACTGCTTCTATCAATGATATAGAAAGCAATGTAAATGTCTACCCCAACCCTGTTGAAAACACACTTAACGTAAGTGCAGGTGATGTGGTTGACAGCCTAACTATCTTTGACCTTACAGGTCGCGAAGTGATGCGTGCTACACCAAATGCAGCTGAATTTAGTTTAGACGTAAGCAGCCTAAACAAAGGCATGTACTTGGTAACGGTTAAGGCCGGTGAACAAGAACTAAACACGAAATTGGTAAAGTAACCAACCATACTTAATTTCACGTTTACAACAAAACCCCGCCAAATGGCGGGGTTTTTTTAGTTATGCTTTGGTTAAATTCGTTTGCGCGCGTCTAAAGTTGTCAATCGCCACAAAATAGTCTGGGTCTTCCAAGATGTTTACATCACAAATCTTTTCAGCCTTCTCAATCAGCTTCACACAATCCGAAGACAAATGGCGTAAGTGAATGTTCTTCCCCTTTTTCAAGTAGCGCTCCGTTAGTTTATTCACACACTCAATGGCGGACTGATCTACAATACGCGAATCCTTAAAATCAATTACAACCTCATCTGGATCGTTTTGTACATCAAATTTGCTGTTAAACAACTCTATAGAACCAAAGAACAAAGGCCCGTATATTTCATAATGCTTAACCCCGTGTTCGTCTAGGTGTTTGCGTGCCCGGATACGCTTGGCATTTTCCCAAGCAAAAACCAAAGAAGACACCACAACCCCAGCCAACACAGCAATAGCCAAATCGAAAATAACAGTAAGCGATGTAACCAATACAATGACAATTACATCCGATTTAGGAACCTTGTTCCACACCTGAAACGAACTCCAAGCAAAGGTGCCAAAGACCACCATAAACATAACGCCTACCAAGGCTGCAATGGGTACCTGCTCTATATAGCTAGCCCCGAACAAAATAAAGCCTAGCAGCGCCAATGCTGCTGTAATGCCTGACAACCGTCCTCGCCCTCCAGATTTGATGTTGATGATGCTTTGCCCAATCATGGCGCAACCGCCCATGCCACCAAAGAATCCATTTACAATATTGCCAAAGCCCTGTGCGGCACATTCTCGATTTCCACTGCCGTGGGAGTCTGTGAGCTCATCGATAAGGTTTAAGGTCATCAAAGATTCAATCAGGCCAATGGCTGCAAGAATACAGGCATACGGTAAAATAAAGAAAAGGGTGTCCAGCGAAAACGCAATAATCGGCACATTGAAGCTCGGAAAGCCCGCCTGTATTCCGGTGCCACCATTGGCAACTACAAATGAGCGAACAGTTTCAGTTTCTAAATTGCCAAAAATGACCAATAGAGAAACCACCACAATGGCTGTAAGGGCTGCGGGAACTTTTTTAGTAAGATACGGTAGGCCAACCATGATAGCCATCGTCAAAACTACCAGTCCAATCATCGTGGAAAGAGCCGATCCAGAGAGCCACTCCCCTTGGCTTTTAAACATGCCCAGCTGAGACAAGAAAATAACAATCGCCAGTCCGTTTACAAAGCCCATCATGACCGAGTGGGGAATCATACGTACAAACTTTCCGAGGCGCAATACCCCTGCGGCTACTTGAATCAATCCGGCCAAAATAAGCGTAACAAATAAGAACTGTAGGCCTGCGGTATCGCTACTCCCAAGGGCATTTCCCTCGCTGACCAAGTGTACCATGACCACAGCCATGGCACCAGTTGCGCCAGATATCATCCCCGGACGACCACCAAAAACAGCCGTAATAAGGCCCATCATAAAAGCGCCATAAAGTCCAACAACAGGCGATACGCCAGCCACAAAAGCAAAGGCTACGGCTTCGGGCACCAACGCCAAGGCAACCGTAATACCAGAAAGAAGATCGTTTTTAACACTGCCGCCTGTGGACTTATCTATAAATTGAAATCGTTTCAAGGGTGTAAAATTTAAGGGGCAAAAGTAGGCTAATTGTTGGTAACCATAAGGTTGTGGGGTTTATTTAATGAAAAGATAAAAGTCAATACTAGAGATCCCCACCTATTTCCTACTCTAATTAATTACTGTATCTTTCAATATGCATTTACAAGACCTCTTAGAGCACAGGCGTTCTGTGCGTCTTTTTAGTGACAAAAAATCAATTCCGCCAAGTGATGTTGAAGACTGCTTAAAGCAAGCAACATTAGCGCCTACAAGTTCAAACATGCAACTGTGGCAATTCATCCATCTCGTTAACGACAAATGGAGAGAAGGACTCACCAAGGCGTGTTTAAGGCAAACAGCCGCTTCGACCGCGACACAGTGGGTTGTGTTTGTTACCCGTCAGGATCTTTTTCGATCCAGAGCCAAGTTTCTGCTAAACTTTGAAAAAGGAAATATTGAACGAAACAGCCCTTCAGAAAGGCAAGCAAAACGCATCGCTGTTAGAGAAGTGTACTATGGCAGATTGATGCCCTTCTTATATGCACGGTTTTTTCGATTGTTGGGAATAGTGCGAAAGCTCACCGTATTCGTAATGGGCATGTTTCGGCCAGTGGTTCGTGAAGTATCCGAAACCCAAATGAGAACCGTTGTGCACAAATCCTGTGCCCTTGCAGCACAAACTTTTATGTTAGCCATGGCCGAGAAAGGATACGACACCTGCCCCATGGAAGGCTTTGACAGCAAAAAGGTGAAAAAATTACTCCAATTGCCAAGGGGAACAGACATCAATATGATCATATCGTGTGGCATTCGCGATGGTAATAAAGGAATATGGGGCGACCGCTGCCGGGTGCCTTTTGAGGAAGTTTACGAGCGCCGGTAACCCTAGAAAGCTAGGTTACCGTTGGCTGATTTCCATCGTGGTATTCGTATTCTTTTTCCAAAACAATTTCTTTTAGACGACATACTGTTTCCCACAAATCTTCGTAACGTGTATAAAGTGGGGCAATCCCCAATCGAATAAAACGGTTAGGTCTAAAATCAGGGATGATTTTTAACCGATTGTCTTTGGGGTTTAGCAGACATTGACAAATCCGCCATGATTCTTTGTGTGAAATGGTAATATGGGCACCGCGTTCATTAACCGCTTCCGGACTCTCAAGTGCATAGCCTAAAATTAGCAACTCTATTTTTATTAGTTCAAACAAATAGGTTCCCAGCTGCTCACTCTTAGCTCTAATCTGGTCTATTCCCGCTTCAAGCGTAATATCAAGCCCCACCTCGAGTGTGGCTAAGGATAAAATCTGTGGCGTGCCTGCGTCAAATTTTGCTATTCCATCTGCTGCTTGATAGTCTGATGCAAAATCAAATGGTTTTGCGTGACCAAACCATCCTTGGATAGGCGATTTTAGGGATGCTATCAGCGATTGGTCTACGTAGATAAAAGCGGGTGCGCCAGGGCCACCGTTCAGGTATTTATAGGTACAGCCAATGGCCGCTAGGGTGTTGCTTTGTTTAAGGTCTATGGCAACTGCCCCTACTGCATGACTCAGATCCCATATAATGATGCTGTCGTGTTCTTTAGCAAAGTTATTGAGTGACTTCATTGGGTATAAGTAGGCGCTTTTATATGTCACCAGACTCAGGCATAAGATGCCTGGCGCATGTCGTATCGTGTTTTGTAGCAATGGAATATCTGCGACTAAATCACTTGAATAGCGAACGGTAATGGGAGCAGCGATAGGCAATTGCGTGCTAATGCCTTGTAGGATATAGTTATCTGTTGGGAAGTTGAGTGAATCTGTCACTAATTGCTTTGGAAAATGTCCAGATGTAAGCAAGGCATGTGTTAGCTTATACAAATTTACGGATGTTGATTCGCCTACCAAGACTTCATTAGGGTTTGCGTTGAGCAATACGGCCAGTTTGGCCGCAATACGCTTAGGTACTGCTAGCCAATGATCGTTCCAACTGCGAATCAGTTTTTTGCCCCACTGTTCTTCTAAGATTGTGTTAAGGGTTTCTTTTGCGTCAAGCGGTTGTTTCCCAAGTGAATTACCATCCAAATAAATAACCTTTTCTGGATGAAAAAAGCGATCGCGAAAAGACGCCAAAATATCTTTCTTGTCTAATTGCTGTGCAACTTCTTTATGACTCGTCATCTTATTGATTAAAAAAAGGAATTACCATTTTCACCCATTCGGCATACATTTCCCCACTGGGATGCAAGTCATCCACAGCTACATAAGCTGGATTAGTAAGAGCTTCACGTGAAATAGAGGTAATATCAAAAAAAGCAATGTTACGGTTGGCACATATCCTTTTAATGGAGTTGTTGTAAGTGTTTATTTCCGTTGCAATGCGATCGCGATCTTGATCTTTAGCAAAGGGCATTGCACCCCAGTCTGGAATAGATAAAACAAAAACACGACTTGCACCGAGATTGGAAAAGGCAACAGCATGGTTTAATAATTTGATAAAATCGGGCTCAAAGCTTTCAACACTTCTACCGCGATATTGATTGTTTACGCCTATTAGTAAGGATACATAGTCGTATTTTACTGTAATATTTGCGGCATTTATAGCTGTAAGCAATTCATCTGCAGTCCAACCTGTCCTTGCAATAATTTCTGCTGGCTCAAATGTAATTTCTTCTCTATTAAGTGTTTTAACAAGTTGATTGGGCCACCGTAGGCTATCGGCAACACTCTGGCCTATGGTATAACTGTCACCTAAAGCTAAGTAAGTCTTTAGTGAATTTGAAGTGTTTTCATCATTGGTTAAGCTATTGGGTTTTTCATCTTTTACATGACAAGACAAGAATCCAATAACCATTACAAAAGAAAAGACTCGTAAGTATAATTTCATTGTTACAAGATAAAGAATGTTTTATTAGGTGAACTTAAAAATATAGTTACGCATTCTACCTTTCAATAAAATAACTTGCCCAAACAAGTTAGGTATATGCTTTTTTATTGCATTGCGAAAGGTTTGAAAAGCCTGCAACAGGTTTATTCCCAAAACTATGAGAAGTATTACTTTTGTTGTAGATGCTAAAACGTATTTTTCCTTTTCTTTCTTGGATTCCTTCCTATAAAAAGGAGTATTTCGGTGGTGATTTAACTGCAGGAATTACTTTGGGGATTATGCTCATACCACAGAGCATGGCATATGCCATGATTGCCGGATTACCCCCTGTTTATGGTTTATATGCAGCCTTGATGCCCCAATTGGTCTATGCGTTTATGGGTACTTCGCGCCATCTTAGTGTCGGTCCCGTGGCAATGGACTCCCTACTAGTAGCTGCAGGATTAGGCGCATTAAATATTGCTGGGATATCGGATTATATTGCTATGGCCATTGTACTAACGTTTTTTATGGGAATCCTTCAGTTGGCACTTGGGATATTAAAAATGGGGTTTTTAGTCAATTTTTTATCTACGCCCGTTATCAGTGGATTTACCTCAGCTGCTGCTCTTATAATTGGCCTTAACCAATTGAGTAATTTACTTGGAGCTAATATTGAACAAGCCAGTAAACTTCACGAATTGACTGGAAATATTTTAAGTGGCTTAGGTCAAACACATCTATACACCCTTTTAATGGGGAGTGGTGCTGTTCTTTTAATTTTTGTTTTTCAAAAAATAAATAAAAAAATTCCAGCGGCGTTAATAGTGGTGATACTTAGTATTGTTGTCGTGTATTTATTTAGGCTAGACTCCCAAGGTGTAGCTATTGTAGCTGCCATTCCAAAGGGATTACCCGCGTTTGAAATTCCTCAAATCTCCTTAACAAATTTACAAAAGCTTTTCCCTATTGCGATAACCCTTGCATTGGTTGCATTTATGGAGGCCATGTCGGTAGTGAAGGCCATGGCCAATAAACACCAATACGAAATATCGCCAAACCAAGAGTTGTTGGCATTGGGCACTTCAAATATCATCGGTGCTTTTTTTGCATCATATCCTGCTACAGGAAGCTTTACTAGAACAGCCCTAAACGACTTAAACGGCTCAAAAACAGGATTTACAGGGCTAATAAGCACCTTGATTATTGGCAGTACGCTACTGTTTTTTACACCGCTTTTTTACTATCTCCCAGACACGGTTTTGGCAGCCGTAATCTTAGTCGCAGTAGGTGGGCTTTTTGATGTGCGTTATCCCATCCGTCTATACAACACCAAAAAAGACGAGTTTTATCTGCTATTGATTACTTTTTTATTAACCCTTTTTGTGGGGATTATACAAGGGATCTTGTTCGGATCACTGTTAGCACTACTGCTTTTGGTCCATCGAACTGCCAAGCCCCATATTGCAGAACTTGGAAAAATTAAAGGGACTTCCTATTTCAAAAACAAACAACGCTTTATACATGAAGTGGAGCAACATACTGATGTGCTTGTGATTCGTTTTGATGACCAGTTATATTTTGGTAACAAAGACTACTTTAAAAGTGAAGTACTAAACATCATTGCAGCACAAAGTCAACAACCCAAATCCCTTATACTTAAGGCAGAACCCATCAGCTATATTGATAGTAGCGCACTTATGATGTTAGAACAACTCGTAGAATCGCTTCAAGAAAAGGGAATCCAAGTGCTGATCTCAGAACTTATAGGCCCAACGCGAGATATCATCATGAAATCCAATATTTTTAACCTTATTGGGAAAACACATTTTTTTGTGGAAACAGCTGATGCGTATGCATTTGCAACAGGGCAAAAAGAAAAAAATGCGTTACAAGAGAAAATAGCCTTGCAAACACAAGACAAGTCTTGAAGTAATCGTCATAAAGACTAGAAATTTGTAATTTTAACCCTAAATCATGTACTAATGAAGGTAGAACAGTTATACACCGGATGTTTATCTCAAGGCGCGTATTATATTGAGTGCAATGGTGAAGTGGCAATCATTGATCCACTTCGTGAAACCACTCCTTATATCGACCGAGCTACTCGAGATAATGCGACAATTAAATATGTTTTTGAAACGCACTTTCACGCTGATTTTGTAAGCGGACACCTTACCTTATCTAAAAAAACAGCTGCTCCGATCATTTTTGGCCCAAATGCAAATCCATCCTTTGATGCAATAATAGCTACCGATGGGCAAGTTTTTCCGCTAGGAAACTCTCGTATTGTGGTATTGCATACGCCAGGTCATACGATGGAAAGCACCACCTACCTACTTCAAGACGAAAACGGAAAAGACCAAGCCATTTTTACAGGTGATACACTCTTTTTGGGAGATGTTGGACGTCCGGATTTGGCGCAAAAAGGCAATGATGTTACCCAAGAAGATTTGGCAGGCATTTTATTTGATAGCCTCCGCGAAAAAATCATGCCCCTTGCTGACGATGTTATTGTTTATCCTGCGCATGGAGCTGGGTCGGCCTGTGGAAAAAACATGATGAAAGAAACGGTTGACACCCTGGGCAATCAGAAAAAAATGAATTACGCTCTACGTGCCGACATGACAAAGGAAACGTTTATAAAAGAAGTTACAGATGGCCTGCTGCCTCCTCCAGAATACTTCCCTTTAAATGTTCAAATGAATAAAGAAGGCTACGCTGATTTAGAAGACGTTTTAAATCAAGGGATACACGCCTTATCTGCTGACGCCTTTGAGCTAGCAGCAAACGAAACTAATGCGGTCGTATTGGACGTTAGGCACCAAAGTGCGTTTGTTGCAGGGCATGTGCCACGTGCCATTTTTATTGGCCTAGATGGTGGATTTGCACCATGGGTAGGTACCTTAATTGCAGACGTAAAACAACATATATTGTTGATTGCCAGTCCCGATAGAGTGGAAGAAGCCATCACCCGATTGTCACGAGTAGGCTTTGACAACACCATAGGGTACTTAAAGGGAGGCTTTGATACTTGGCGTACAGCGGGTAAAGAAGTGGATACACTAACATCAATCCCTGCTACTGCACTAAAAGCTGTATTGGTCGATAATGTGCCTGTTTTTGATGTTCGAAAAGCATCTGAATATGCTTCCGAGCATATTCCTGCTGCAGAAAACACCCCGCTTAGCTTTTTAAATCAGCATCTTGCAACCTTCCCTGCCAAAGAAAACTTCTATATCCACTGTGCTGGCGGTTATCGCTCTGTGATTGCTGCTTCTATTCTTAAAAATCGAGGCATTCACAACATCATCGATGTTGCGGGAGGCTTTAAAGCTATCAAAGAGGCTGAAATTCCTGTGTCAGACTATGTCTGTCCTTCAAAACTATAAATCCGTTGGAATACCGGGACTATATAAAAGGAGATACGCAAGTTTCTACAATTGGACTGGGGGCTTGGCAACTGGGCGTTGATGCCGGATGGACGACGCTTTCAGAAAAAGAGGCAATACGTTTAGTGCATAAAGCACTGGATTTGGGGGTCAACTTTTTTGATACCGCCCCAGTATATGGAAAGGGTACTAGCGAGTTAAGACTCGGAAAGGCTTTTGTGGGCAAAGACAGGTCTAAGCTTGTTATTAACTCCAAGTTTGGACGTCTTGCAGACGGCCGTGTGGACTTTGATGCAAAACACATTACCGCCACCGTTGAAGGAAGCCTAAAGCGATTGGGTATTGATTATCTAGACTCGGTTATCATACACAGCCCGCCTTTTGCGTTTTTAGATGGTCGTAATCAGGAACATTATGCTATTCTGGACCGCCTAAAAGAAGTAGGTAAAATTAAAGCATATGGTGCCTCTATAGATTCCGTCAACGAAATTGAAATGTTGCTCAAAACCACCAATGCTACCATAATTCATGCTTTTTTTAATGTATTCCATCAAGATGCCTTGGATGCAGCAGAACGTATAGTAGAGAAAAACGCGACTGTGGTGGCTAAAATCCCTCTCGACTCGGGATGGCTTACTGGAAAATATACCAAGGACAGTGTTTTTACAGGAGTTAGAAATCGTTGGTCTAAAGCAGAAATCGCAACCCGAGCGCAGTTGGTAGACCGCTTTCGATCGCTAGTAGGCACAGACCGAAATTTGGCGCAAACAGCTTTGGCATTTTGCTTGGGAAATAGATTGATCGCCTCTGTGATTCCTGGTTGTGTTTCGGAACAACAACTTGTTTCGAATATAGAGAGTGCTTCCAAACCGCTTTCAAACGAAATGATAAAACAGTTACACGCGTTTTATAAAGAAGAAATTAAGCCGCTAAGGCTACCCTGGTAGTAGCAGCGCATACTTTTTACAAAAAAATACATTACATTTTCTTATACAAACTTTTTGGCAGTTGGCGTGTCTAACTATATTATGGTAAAATCTTTTAGCACTCTCGTACTGGTATCCCTTCTTATTTTGTCTTGCGACAAACAAGAAAGCCCTGAAACAACAATTATTGAAGAGACGCCTCCCCCAAACATCCTCTTTGTAATTGCGGACGACATGGGCAAAGATGCTACGCCAAACTACTCGGAAGGACAAGAAAAACCACAAATGCCAACGCTTGAAATGTTGGCTAGTAGCGGTATCACTTTTGATAATGTGTGGGCTTATCCGGTATGTTCTCCCACGAGAGCATCTATACTAACGGGAAAACTTGGCTACCATACTGGGGTCTTGGAAGTAGAGCAAGATATTTCGTTAAGCGAAGAAAGCTTACACGATTTTGTTAAAAACCAATCAAAAGGTGCTTATGACACGGCATTGATTGGAAAATGGCATTTGTCGAACAACCTAGCTGACCCCAATAGCATGGGCATAGACTACTTCTCTGGTATTTTGGGAGGTGGTGTAAGCTCCTACACTGATTGGGAGAAAGTTACCAATGGTGTAAGAACAAATAGTACTACCTACACCACCACAGCATTTTCCGATGCAGCAATTAATTGGATTAGCAGTCGTGAAAAACCATGGTTTTTGTGGTTGGCTTATAACGCCCCGCACACACCCTTTCACCTTGCGCCTGCTGACTTGCATAAACAAGGAAGCTTGCCTTCAGATGATGCCAGTATAGCCGCAAACCCCTTGCCTTATTATTTTTCTGCCATTGAAGCATTGGATCAAGAGCTTGGGCGGGTAATTGCAGCCATTCCAGATGGTCTAGAAAACACCCTTATCATTTTTATAGGTGACAACGGGACGCCTAGTCAAGTTATTCAAACGCCTTATCGCCTCCGCAGAGCAAAAGGGAGTATCCATCAAGGGGGGATTAACGTTCCTTTGATAATTGCCGGGGCTGGAGTGAGCAGAAAAGGAATACGTGAAGCAGCGCTCATACAGTCTACCGATCTTTTTACCACCATAGCCCAAATGGCGGGTAGTGAAATAACAGAAAAGCACAATAGCAAAAGTTTCTATTCGATGCTTAGGGAAGCCAATGTTCCTAAAAGGACGTATGCATATGCAGAAAAATCACTTAATGGTGCTGTGACTTATGCCGTTAGAAATGACCAATATAAGCTCATTATAGAAGCTGATGGAACGGAACTGCTTTACAACTTAAGCAACGATGCTTATGAGAATACCAACTTGCTTAATAATCCTTCAGGAGCTGTGGAAAACATCAAAAATACGCTACTTGAAGAAGCCACAAGGGTGCGCAATTAAAAATCTTTCACTTAAGAGGATAGAGTTCTAGAACTAAAGAAGAGGGCAAAGCATAAATGTGTTAACTTTAGAAACTAATCAAGCAAAACACAATGAAAAAAATTATTTTATTTACAACCATACTTTTACATGGGCTTACTTTTGCTAACGCTTCTACTTTTGATTATATATATCTAGAAAATGGAGATTTAGTTCAAGGTCATATCGTAAAAATCGGCAGCAACCGCATTAAAATCAAAATTGACGAAAAAAATCATTCAATCAGTCACAGGGATATATTGGGTGTTGTTTTTGGTCAAGAGCCAACAGCAGAAGAAAAATACAAGCTTGGAAAGCTAGACGGTAAAAGGTTTGCTAAAAATAAAACTGGAAATTTACTTTTTGGAACTGTTTCTTTAATTACGGGAGGTCTTCCAATTTTACTAATATATGCTACTTCAAAACAAAGCCCTCACAGCGATGGAATAACAGAAAAAAATAAATTAATTATTGATGATGAGCATTATTTGAAAGGGTACAAGCGAGGTGCTAAATCAACGTCTACATGGGAAGCCGTTAAAGGTGGATTAATTGGTGCGGGAGCTTTATTTTTAGTAGCAGCATATGGAATGTCACAGGTGCCATAGCGGCAAGAGTAACTAACGTGAAGAATAACATATGCCCATGATTTGATTCCCTAAAATAGTAAGGCTTCAATAAATTCTTTGCCTAGTACGCTAAACATGTGTTGTAGTGGTTATTATCTACTTCGCTTATTATTGAGAAAAGCCGCACACACATTTGATTACAAATCAAACTTTTCAGTTAAATTAGGGTCTAAGTGATTAAACAATTAAATGAAACGCATTTTAAACTTATTCTTTCTGGTATGCGTATTGTCATGTAGTAAAAATGAAGATTCGCAAGAACAGAATACCAAGGACTGTTCTGGAGATTATTCTACTGCTGGGATTTTAGTCGATATTAATGAAGAAATCTATAACGATGATACGTCAGTGAATACGTACAGCAAATATTCATGGACTTCTGATGGTGATGATAGAATTTTAAGTGGAAACGGGATTCCTAATCATGAGGTGGGAACCTTCCCAAACTCCAACAATCCAAATACCATCACAGAGCAAAATGTAACTAAGCGATTTACGCTTTGTCCTGAAATAATTTCGGAAAGTGGATTGGAGGTTGTGGGTCCTGCTTTGGCAATTGCCTATGCTTTAAATAGTGTCAAATTTGATCCTGCAACAGCGGGGAGATGTAATGATGCTGGGGAATGTAGTTTAGCTCAAGGACAGGGAAGCTGGAATATTGAAGCCTTAGGACATGATACATTTGACTTTGGCGATGACATGAACCATGCGCATGTTCAGCCCAATGGTGCGTATCATTATCACGGAATGCCAGAACTATTGGTAGATTTTCTTGGCGATAATCAAGGCATGACATTGGTTGGATGGGCGTCGGATGGGTTTCCAGTATATGCAAGATATGGGTATTCAGATGCAACTAATGCTAACAGCGGAATTAAGTCATTAACCCCTAGCTACAGGCTAAAATCTGAGCCTGATGCGAATCGACCTGCGCTTTTAACTGCGCTCATAGGTGGGCCTGGTCAAGGAACAACCAATCCAAATACACCCATTTCGATGGGTGCTTTTACGCAAGATTATGAATATGTGGAAGGGCTTGGAGATTTGGATCAATGTAATGGACGCTTTGGAGTAACGCCAGAATTTCCTGAAGGTATTTATTACTATGTCGTTACAGATGATTTCCCTTTTTTTACAAGGTGCCTCAAAGGAGATATTTAAAATTAAAGCTGCTATACTATAAAAGTGTTAGCTGAATTTGTGTCAGAAAGCAAGAAGATATGCCTATGGCTTAGTCTCCAAGGATAAGTGATATAACTATTGCAGCTTGTAAAAGGCAACAACAATGACAATATATTCTCAGAACTAAAAGAAGAAGATATGCCTATGGTTTAGTTTTTCGATTTATTTAATTTGTTTTTGATTAGTTCAAATATTCCTCCTACTACAATTACTGCAATTATTCGTTCAATTAAATCAAGACCTAGCCGTCTCCCTACGAATAATACAAGACCAATCAATATAAAACTTATAATACTGTATGTGTGTTTTTTCATATTCTGAATATAATAACAGCGATTTAGTAAATTGCTTTAAGGTGTTTTAATTCTAATTTGAATTCCCCTTCTTGCTTATCAGAGATTTGTAATCCAATTGTATTTATTTTTTCAATTTGTAAGTCAGGGTAATTTCTGTACGTGTTGCCTCTCCAAGTTGGTTTAAAGTCTGTAGCTAAAATACTTAACTCTGTCCATTTGTCTTTCAAGGATTTAAAGCTATGTGAGTAAGAAGCGCGTCTGTTATTTTGCCTAAGTCTGAGTTTATATATGTTTCCATCTCCTCTAAATTTAATCTTGAAAGATTTTACTCCTGCTAACGTTTCGTTACTGTAATTTAATCTTGAAGATGCAAACCCCCCATTATTTTTAAGTGACAGGAACCCACTGAAAACTATATTATTCTCATCATTTATACTAATGTTAGATGATGAAACTCCACCCATAACATCGTCATTAACTATGCTCCAGTTTTTTAAACCAATACCATTTTCAGGGTTTATTATATCAATAGTCTGACCGTTCATTAAAATTGAAATTAAAAGAAATAATAAGGTTGATTTATTCATAATCTAAACATAGCAATTAATTGTTAAAAATAGCAGAACTAAAAGAAGAAGATATGCCTATGGTTTCGTCTTTGTAGGAAAAGATTACATATACGTTCATAAATATCCATTATTGTGGAAAGGTATTACTTGACTTAACATCTTAAGGGTTGTAACTTTGGTCGGTAGTGGGAATGCATTACAGTAAATCATACTTGCTATATATCATTAACAACTATTCTACTTTAATAATATATTGTAAGATGTTTATGTGTTTAGATAATATATAGTTTCCTACTACTTAAATACTTCTTATTTCAAATAGCTTTATATATAGAGTTGTATACAGGATAAAACTACCTAATAAACATCCAATATATATTAGTTTACGTTATATGTTATAGAAACATAATTTAACTATATGCCCTTTAATAGTAATACAGCAAGAGTAGCAGGACAAAAGAGTAAGAGAGGAAAAGCTAAGTATACTACTGAGATACGAGAGAAGCTAAACAACTTAACAGACTACTTAATACAAGACTTAAACATACAAGACTTAGACACTAATGAAAAGTTAGCATTACTAAGAATACTGCTCGTATATACGCTCCCTAAACCAAAAATAGATAACGAAACACAAGAGCAGAAGCACTTTACAGTTGAGGTTATTGATAAGTTAGTATAACTACCCACCACGTCTTGTATTGCAAATGTTCAGTTAACAATAGATTTTTATTTTTATTAAAATTTATAACAATGAAATATTTTAAAACAACACTATTACTATTTATACTAACATTATTATCTTGTTCAAGTGATGATGAGGATGATGTTAACAATAATGAAAATACAAATGGAGATACAACTGTTCTTATTAAGAGTATAACAGAAAAAACCTATAAAGGGTCATCTGGAGGTAATGATGTTGTTGTAGAGTTAAGTTATAATTATAATGGGAGTAAAATTATTTCTATAGAAGAAAAACAAACTTCTGATGGTCAAATTTCAACATCAAAATATGAGTTTACATATACTGAGAATTTAATTACTTCTGTACATAGCATAAGCGATTATAGTAACTACGTAGAAACAATTTCATATGACACAAATGGGCGAATAGTAAGTATGTATGATAATTATGAATATTTATCTGAAAATGAAGTAATTTCAGGTGATTTAGAGTGTACTCGTCTTTTATTATCCAATAATCAAATTAATAAAATATATACAAGTAATAACTGCCAAGATTATAAAGAATACCATACATATGAATATGATAATAAACGTAATGCATTATCAAATATTGAGGGTTATAATTGGGCGTTTATGTGGGATTGGACATTTAGTGGCAATACCGAGTACTCAACTTCTTATAATAACCTTATAAAAGGACTTGACTATAATTATGAATACGATTACAATGAAAATGGATACCCGAGAAATGTTTCGTTTTTCAATTATGATGGTTCTCTTGAAGGTACAATGGTAATTGAATATTACTAACTTAACTAACCTATCATTAACTTAACATATTTATAGTTTAAAATAGTGAAGTGACTTATCATCTAAAAAACTTACAGTTGCCAAATAGTTGCCAAGAATTAGTAGCTTTACAGTAAGTTCTTTGCTAAGTCTTCTAAAGAAAAAACCCTCCTCAATAGAGAAGGGCTTGAAGGTTAATATGTGATGTAGCGGTTACTACCTGCTCCCCCTCAAGGACTCGAACCTTGGACCCTCTGATTAACAGTCAGATGCTCTAACCAACTGAGCTAAGGAGGAAAATGTGGGCAAATATAATTTTTATTTTACTCCTATCAAACGCTTATACAGAAAATAATATTCTCTAGCCTAAGACAGTATAAAACGATAAATATCATTACCGTTGGCAAAAACAAACAAGCCCAATAATAGAATTAAACCCGCCATTTGCGCATATTCCAAAACCTTTTGGTGTGGTTTGCGACCTGTCAGCATTTCGTAAGTCAAAAATACCACGTGCCCTCCGTCCAATGCAGGGATGGGCAATACGTTCATAAAGGCCAAAATAATGGATATTAAGGCTGTACGCTCCCAAAATACACGCCAGTTCCACTTGGAAGGAAACAAGCTTCCAATGGTGGCAAAACCACCCAATTGGCTTGCGCCTTTTTTGGTAAATACAAATTTGAACTGAGCAATATAGTCATACAACGTCCAGTAACCATAATTAAATCCTTCTTCGATACTTTGCCCGGCATCATATGTATGAGTTATCGCTTTTGGGAACGTCCCTTTATAATAAATCCCCAAAGTGTCTCCCATGGCCACCGGAATTTCAATTTCACTGATGATATTGTTCCTTGAGATTTGAACAACTATCATTTCTGCTTGGCGTTGCTTAAAAGCATTGCTTACTTGGACAGGAGGTGGCGTTGTTGGATGCCAGGGATTAATAGCTGTACCATCAATGCCTACGATTTGATCATTAACCAAAAGGCCTGCTGCTTCAGCGGAAGAACCGACCACCACACGGTCTATTACGGCTGGGATATAAGGTACAAAAGGAATCATTTCACCTGCTGCAAAAAGCTGCTTGCCAAAATCTTCGGGAATGGATATGGAGGCATTTGTGCCATCTGCACGCACCACATCTACCGTAGATACATCACGTAAAAACAACCATTTGTTGATGTCCATAACATCATCCAATGCTAAGCCGTCAACAGATGATATCTTGTCGCCAACAGCAAACCCCAAAGAGGCTGTAGTAGGTGTAGGTGCCAATCCGTATTCCAGATTGTCATTGATTATTACCGTCTTACCCCACACGAACATAACCATCATATAAATTAAAAATCCGAGGATCAAATTAACCGTAACGCCACCCAACATTATAATCAATCTTTGCCATGTTGGCTTGGCGCGAAACTCCCATGGCTGAGCTGGTTGAGCCATTTGCTCGGTATCCATGCTTTCGTCTATCATCCCTGATATTTTCACATAACCCCCAAGCGGAAGCCACCCTATGCCGTATACCGTTTCGCCTATCTTCTTTTTGAAAAGCGAAAACTTGACATCAAAAAACAGGTAGAATTTTTCAACCCGAGTCTTAAAAAGTTTTGCTGGGATAAAATGTCCTAATTCGTGTAGCACTATAAGTAGGGACAAGCTTAAAATCAGCTGACCGCCCTTTATAAGGAAAAGCTCCATGGGAAAAATTTAGTAGACAAATGTAAGGGATTTGAACAAGCTAAAAAACAGGGAAGTTGTATCTTTGTCAAATGGAATTGCTGCATTTTTTTCGACGCTTTCGATTTGTCGGCCTTGTTGTTTTAGGGCTATCGATAATTATCATCGCATTCTTCTACAAGGCTTTGAAGCCAACAGTAGTACTGCCCGTTTACCAACCCGCCATGGTTGCCCCCGAACTCGTTGATGAAAGCATACAGTACGTAAAAAAATACCACACCATTGCGCCCTTCTCCATGACCAATCAAAATGGGGAAACAATAAGTGAGCAAGACTATGACAACAGCATCTATGTGGCAGATTTTTTCTTCACCACCTGCCCTAGCATCTGTCCTATCATGACAAAAAATATGTATGCTCTGCAACAAAGACTAAGCCCATACCCAGCTGTTAAGTTACTTTCTTTCAGCGTTACTCCAGAAATAGATAGCGTGGAACAGCTTAAACGCTATGCGATAGAAAATAAGGTAAACGACAGCAGATGGAATTTGGTTACAGGCAGTAAAAAAGAAATTTATCAACTTGCGCGCAAATCTTATTTGGTTGTCAAAGAAGATGGAGACGGCGGACCCCACGATATGATTCACACCGAAAACTTTGTGTTGGTGGACAAGCAAAAGCGCATCCGTGGCTACTATGACGGTACTCAGGCAGCAGCCATGGACGACATTCTCCGCGATATTGCCATTTTAATAGCAGAAAAGTGACATTTATTATGTCTATTTAATGTGCTAAAGCTTACATTTGCTCTTTAAAATTGGTCTAAATAAATGGATTTAACGCTGGCAGATTTGGAAATTGGCGATGTGGCTACCATCGAATCTTTTGATGTAGAGAAACTACCCATGAAGCTTATCGAAATGGGCTGTCTCCCTGGAAATAAGGTGAATTTGCTGCAAGTAGCACCCAGTAAGGATCCCTTATACCTAAACATTTCAGGATCCTTTCTGGCCATAAGAAGAGAAACGGCATTACAAATCATTGTTCGAAAATAAGGTGAGTAAAAACTTAAACGTTGCGCTTATTGGAAACCCGAATACTGGGAAATCATCCGTATTCAATCAACTCACAGGCCTGAACCAAAAAACGGGGAACTATCCCGGTATTACCGTAGAGAAAAGACAAGGGGTTTGTCGGCTACCGAGAGGTGTAAAGGCGCGTATCTTAGACCTGCCTGGCACCTATAGCCTCAATGCCTCCTCTTTGGATGAGAATGTGGTGGTTGAGCTGTTACTCAATAAAAATGACAAGGACTTTCCAGATGTTGCTGTGGTGATCTCCGATGTAGAAAACTTAAAGCGAAACATGCTGCTGTTCACCCAAATTAAAGACCTCAATATCCCTACCATTTTGGTCATTAATATGTCCGATCGCATGAATCGCAAAGGCATTAGCATTGATGCTGAAAAAATGGAAGAACTACTGCAAGCAAAAGTAGTTCTGGTAAGTGCCCGAAAAAACGAAGGTATTCATACGCTAAAGCAGCATATTGCTGCTTACAAAAATATTTCAACAGCCCCCTGCGTTTCTATAGCCGAAATTGATCAAGATTATTTTTCTTCTTTGGAACGCACATTTCCAAATCAATCGCTATACAAGCTTTGGTTGGTTATCACCCAAGATGTAAATTTTGCGCGCATAGAAAGACAGAAGATGGAAGCGCATGATGCCAATCATATGCGCAGTGGCTCATTTTTAAAACGACTCCAGCAGAAAGAAACCATCAAACGCTACCAATATATTAACAATGTGCTCAAGGCCTGCTATGACAAAGACAGCGCCAAAGCAACCGACTTGCGTGGTAGGTTAGATCGCATACTCACCCACAAAGTATGGGGTTTTGTGATTTTCTTTTTAGTGCTATTTACCATTTTCCAAGCCTTATATGATTGGAGTAGTGTTCCCATGGACTTCATAGACACCTCCTTTGCCCAACTCAGCGATTGGGCCAAAATAAACTTGCCCAATTGGTTGGCACCCAACCTCATTGCAGAGGGCGTCATTCCAGGACTGGGGGGTATTGTCATTTTTGTGCCTCAAATTGCCTTGCTTTTCCTCTTTATTGCCATTTTAGAAGAAACCGGCTACATGAGTCGGGTGGTATTTATTACAGATCGTGTGATGCGCCGTTTTGGACTTAGTGGCAAGAGTGTCGTCCCCTTAATTTCAGGAACCGCATGTGCTATCCCGGCCATTATGGCAACACGAAATATTGAAAATTGGAAAGAGCGACTCATCACCATATTGGTTACCCCTTTTACCACCTGTTCTGCACGATTGCCTGTTTATCTGATTCTCATTAGTCTGGTGATTCCCAACGAACGAATTATAGGGGCAAATCTCCAAGGTTTGGTGCTTATGTTTTTCTATCTACTAGGGTTTGCTATGGCGCTACTTGCAGCGTTTGTGTTACACAAGACCTTACCAAAAAAGCAAACCAGCCATTTTGTTGTAGAAATGCCAAACTACCGCATTCCCCTGTTGAAGAATGTGGTCATTACCATAGTTGAAAAGACAAAGTCCTTTGTACTTGAAGCAGGTAAAATCATTTTAGCAATATCCATTTTACTTTGGGTAATGGCTTCAAATGGTCCAGGTGCTACTTTTAAAAATGCCCCTGAAATAGTCGCTGCCCAAGCAGCGGTAACAGAAGCCAATTTTGAACAAAAATTAAGTGCCTACAAACTCGAACATTCCTACTTAGGATATATAGGAAAAGGGATTGAGCCCATAATTCGCCCGCTGGGCTACGATTGGAAAATTGGCATTGCCATTGTCAGTTCTTTTGCTGCGCGTGAAGTCTTTGTGGGAACTCTTGCTACCATTTATAATGTAGGCGATTCGGAAGAAGAAACCATTAAAAATCGCATGTCTGCTGAAACCTATTCCGATGGAACTCCTGTTTTTAACCTTGCTTCTGGCTTGTCGCTTATGGTGTTCTATGCCTTTGCTATGCAATGTATGAGTACCCTAGCCATTGTGCGAAAAGAAACCAACAGCTGGCGTTGGCCTGCTGTCCAGCTTGTAGTCATGACAGTAATCGCATATCTTGGTGCACTGGCAACATTTCAATACTTTACTAGTTAATTATGGAACACGTAATTATCATTGCAGCTGTACTTTGGTCGTTGTATTTTCTTGTACAGCGCTTTCGTCCTAGAAAAAAAACAACGGGGTGCGATACAAAAGGATGTGGTTGTCATTAACCCCCTAGGGCTACGTCTAGCGTCATCATCACTACAAAACCGCCTATAAAGCCCAAGGCCGCAATATCTGTGTACTTGTCTTGTTGAGTTTCAGGAATTACCTCCTCTACTACAACAAAAATCATGGCTCCAGCTGCAAAAGCTAGTGCATAAGGCAAAATGGGCGTGAAAAAAGTAACCGCAAAAGCGCCAATTACAGCGGCAATAGGCTCCACAATGGCAGAGGCTTGTCCATAAAAAAAGCTTTTTCGTCTGCTAAGTCCCAACCGACGCATGGGCATGGAAACCGCAACCCCTTCTGGAAAATTTTGTATGCCAATTCCAATGGCCAAAACAACAGCACCAGCAATAGATGCTTCGGGTAGTCCAGCGGCAACACCACCAAACAATACGCCCACAGCCAATCCCTCTGGAATGTTATGAAGGGTGATGGCCAAAACCATAAGCGTAGTACGGTGCCAAGGGGTTTTGATCCCTTCTGACTCTTTAAAGTTAATATGCAAGTGTGGCAGAACCTTGTCCAATCCAAAAATAAATAATGCCCCAAAAGTAAATCCAACAGCAGCTGGTATGACCTTTATAAAACCGGTCCCCGGACTCATATCAATCCCAGGAGCCAACAAGCTCCAAAAACTTGCTGCCACCATTACACCTCCCGTGAAGCCGAGCATACCATCAAGAACGGATCGATTCATTGTTTTAAATAAAAAAACAAAAGATGCGCCAAATGCGGTAAGACCCCATGTGAAAAGCGTAGCGTAGAGTGCACCTAAAATGGGAGGGGTACTCTCAAAGAAATTAAGAATAGATTCAAACATGCTTCAAATATAACATATTGAAAACTTAATTCTTTGTGCTTAATCGGCATATTTTGTACGTTTGGCGAGGTGGAAAAGGAGCTGGATTACGATTTTATATTTGCAGGTGCTGGCGCAGCTACGCTTCAAATTGTTCAAAAACTGATACAATCGGGTGGTTTTACAGATAAACAGCTCCTTATTTTAGAACGAGATCCCAACAAAAAAAACGACCGTACTTGGTGTTTTTGGGAAACCAAAACCAATACACAGTGGTCCGAACACATTGTAAAAGAATGGGATAATATTTCATTTAGATCCTCAAGTCTAAACTTAAAAGAAAAAATAAGCCCCTTGTCATATAAAATGATGCGTAGCGCGTCTTATTACTCTTCTATGCGAACGCTGATTGAACAACACAGCAATATCAGGCTTCTATATGAGGGCGTTGTTTCTTTTGAAGAACACGAATCGGGAGTACGGATAACCACTAATGAAAAAACCTATAACACCAAGCTTTTCTTTAACAGTATGCTAGATTGGAGGGCGGTGCAACAGCAAAAACGCTACCCTGTGCTTCAGCAACATTTTGTTGGCTGGTTTATCAAAACACAAAAAACCCATTTTGATGCAGATACTGCAACTTTTATGGACTTTACAGTTGCACAAAAAGGCAGCACCCGTTTTATGTACATATTGCCTAAAAGTGACACGGAGGCGCTGATTGAATACACTCTTTTCTCAAAAGAAAAACTAAAACCTGCCGCTTATGAACGTGAGTTACGCGCTTACTTAAGTGAAAAAGACATTCGAGATTATACGATTGAAGAGCAAGAAACAGGAAGTATTCCCATGACGTGCTATCCTTTTGCCAAACAAAACAGCAAGCATATACTGCATATTGGCTCTGCTGGTGGATGGACAAAGCCTAGCACGGGCTTTACCTTTGCTTTTATTGAACGAAAAGCCACAGCCCTGGTCAATTTCCTTAAATCAAATACCGATATGCGTACGTTTGAGAAACGCAATAGATTTTGGTGGTATGACTTGCTATTCTTGGACGTATTAGCACGACACAACCATAAAGGTGGTTATTTATTTTCACGAATGTTTCAGTACAACAAACCCGAGAGGATATTTAGATTTTTGGAAGAAAAATCAACTCCAAAGGAAGAAGTAAAAATCATGCGTAGCTTTCCGTTGGGCTTATTTGTAGGGCAAGTTTTTAGACGACTATTGCGTACGTTTCATTAGCCAATTTCCAAAATCTTTAAAGCGCTGCATTTGTGCTGTTTTTAAAGGAATTTTATCCAACACATCAAAAGCATTTTTGGTATAACGTGCCACTTCTTCTAGCGTCGCCGTATCTGCCTTAGCAGCGCTAAACAGTTCGGTAACAGCAGTTATTTTGGTGCTGTCGTCTTTGGGTGTATTTGAAAACCATCGGGTTAATTCTTGCTGCTGTTCGGGAGTTCCGTGAGCAAGCGTGAGATGTACCAAAATGGTTTTTTTGTTTTCCGCAATATCTCCGCCAATGCGTTTGCCAAAAGTTGCCGCATCGCCAAAGGTATCCAAATAGTCGTCTTGCAATTGAAAGGCAATCCCCAGTTGTTCGCCGAAGTGATACAACTTCTTGGCATTTGCTGAATCAGCACCGCCAATTCGCGCGCCCATTTCCAAGGCACATCCTACCAACACGGCTGTCTTTAAGCGAATCATTTCCAGATACTGAGCAATGCTCACATCGCTACTGGTCTCAAAATCCACATCGTGTTGTTGCCCTTCACAGACCTCTAGTGCTGTTTTACTCAACAGTTGAGTAAGTTCTTTAAATTGTTCAGGTGGATACACATTCAGACATTCATAGGCTTGGATCAACATCGCATCCCCCGACAATATGGCTGTGTTAACATCCCATTTTTGATGCACCGTTTGCTGTCCTCTGCGTAAGGCTGCCTTATCCATAATATCGTCATGCATGAGCGTAAAGTTGTGGAAAATTTCCACTGCCTTGGCGGCATCAAGACCGGCTTTGGCATCTTTACCAAAGGCTTCACAAGCCATCAACACCAAAATCGGACGAAGCCGCTTACCGCCTAAGGACAATAAATAATCAATTGGAGCATATAGGCCTTGAGGAGCTTTGTCTTTGTTCGCAGAAATGAGCGATGCGTCTAGAAGCTGATGGTATGCTGTCAAAAATTTCATGTATGTAAAAATACGTTATGGAATTGTAATGAAGCCTTCTAGAAAAGAAAAACGTTGGAAACTTTTTTGGTTTTTAAAGTTTCCTGTGTATTTTTGTGCGCTATTTGTTATGAAAAATATACTCCCCCCCTGCACGGAAATGTTCCTTACGCTTGGTTTTAAAAGCGTAACCATGGACGATATTGCCCAAAGACTTGGGATATCAAAAAAAACACTTTATACACATTATTCTAATAAACAGGCATTGGTGCGAGCCTGTGTGTTTGACTTTTTTAATTACGTAACAGAAGAGATAAACGGCATTTGTCAGCTATCAAAAAACCCCATTATTGAGTTGCACGACATCAAAATGTTTATGATGAAGCACATCAAAAATGAAAAGATTTCTCCCCAATATCAACTCAAAAAATACTATCCTGAAATTTTTCATGAACTCAGCGACAAACAGCTAGACTTCATGATCGGCTGTGTGAGTAAAAGCTTAAAAGAGGGAGTAGCAACAGGACTATTTCGCGCCAATTTAAATATCCCGTTTATTGCACGCTTGTACTTTAACGGCATGATGGGCATCAAAGATCAGCGACTATTCCCGGCTGACATATTTCAACACAGTCAACTTATGTCCGATTACCTAGAATATCACCTGCGTGCCATTTGTACAGAATCTGGAATAGCCATTTATAACACCCTTCAACTAAGACCCCATGAATAACATATTACGCCTAATTGCACTGTTCTTTGTTTTCACTCTCAATGCCCAAGAGCTGGATTTGAACAGCGCCATACAGTTGGCCAAGACAAACAACAGAAGCTTACAAAACGCAAATTCAGATATTAAAATCGCCCAACAAAAGCGACTCGAAACAATAGCCTCTGGGCTTCCGCAAATATCTCTATCTGCCAATTATAACAATGCTTTTGACCAACCCGTTTCTCTTGTTCCTGGTCAATATTTTGGTGGTGTTGCAGGAGAGTACAGCGCGGTTACTTTTGGCACCTCTCAAAGTGTTTCTGCAGGGCTAACGCTAAACCAAATGATATTTGACGGCACCTACTTGGTAGGCTTACAGGCTTCCGAAATATACCTACGCATTTCACAACAAGCCTATGTCAAAACCGAGCAAGCTGTGGAACAAGCTGCAGTGGAAGCTTATGTAAATACACTTTTAGCTAAGGCGCAACTTGTCTATTTAAATCAAAATCTAAGTCTGGCCAAAAACAACCTAAAAGAGGCCAGGCAGGTTTTTAAAAACGGTTTTATCGAAGAGGAAAATGTGCAGCAATTACAACTAACGGTCGCTGCTTTAGAAAGCACGCTACAATATGCCACACAAATGCATGTCGTAGCCAAAAATGTGTTGCGGTATGTATTGGGCATGGACCTAGACGAACCGCTATCACTGAGCAGTTCGCTTGAGGGCTTGGTACTTGAAATGCAAAATACTACCGATGGCAGCTTGTCGGTTTCAGAAAACATCGACTATCAAATGGCGCAAAACGATGTGCGCTCCAAGGAACTCTTACTTAAGCTAGAGCGCTTTAAAGCCTTGCCCACTATTAAAGCATTTTTGAGTGGGGGTTATGATGGCTTTGGCGATAATTTTGATTTCACCCAGCCCAGTCAGGATTGGTATGGTCGCGCGGTGATGGGCGTTAATCTTAGCGTACCTGTATTTAGTAGTTTTCAATCTAAGGCCAAAAGACAACAAGCCAAATTAGCGCTGAATCAATCTGAAAATCAAGCCCAAAATGTTGTCCAGGAAATCTTACTTGAAGAAAGCCGGATGAGAAGTGAGGTGCAGTTCCAATTGGAAAATGTGCAAACTACAGCTCAGAGTTTAAGGCTGGCAGAAGACATTGCCCGGAAAAATGAAATCAAATTCAAAGAAGGCCTAGTTTCTGGATTTACACTCAGACAAATACAAACACAGTTATACGAGGCGCAAAACAATTACCTAAACGCCATGCAACAACTGGTTGTTTCAAAAACAAAATTATCCCTATTACTAAACCCTGTAACGCAAACAAAATGATACAAAGAACACTAATAACCCTATTCACTGGCCTATTACTTGGCTGTAGTTCTTCTGAAACCCCAACTACCCAAACACTAATTGCACAAAAAGACGTGGTGGGATTACGGGCAAAACAAGCCGAGCTTGTAAAACAAAACAATGCCATAAAAACAGAGCTGAACACGGTTATTGAAGCCATTGATGCGTTGGACGAAAATAAAAAACGATCGTTGGTAACTGTATTGACATTAAAAAAAGAATTCTTTCAGCACACAGTCGTGTTACAGGGAACTGTAAAAACAGATCAAAACTTAATGCTCACTGCTGAGTTTTTAGGCAAGGTAAAGGCCATATATGTCAAAGATGGGCAGTCCGTAAAAAAAGGAGATTTGTTGCTAAGCATAGACGATGGTGGTCTTTCTCAAAACGTGGCATTACTAAAAACCCAACTCGAACTAGCCAAGACTATTTACTTGCGTCAAAAGCGCTTATGGGATCAAAATATAGGCGCTGAAATTGAATATCTACAAGCCAAAGCCGCTTACGAAAGCCAACAAAACAGCTATGAACAACTCAAAAAGCAACTTGACAAGTCAAGCCTTTATGCCCCCTTTTCTGGCCGGATAGACGATGTTGTGGCTGAAGTAGGTCAATTGGTTTCCCCAGGCATGAGCCCCTTGCTTCGTTTGGTAAATCTACAAAGCATGTATGTTGATGTTGATGTGCCTGAGCGTTATTTTACATCCATTGATAAAGGTACTGCAGCAACCGTTGAAATTCCATCGTTTAATCACCAATATCAAAGTCGTGTAACGCATAAGGGAACCCACATAAGCCCAGGCAACAGGACCTTTAAAGTAACTATTGCTGCAGACAACAAGCTAACCCTTGCGCCCAACACCATAACCGTTGTAAAACTCGTAGACTACCAAAAATCAGATGCCCTAGTTGTGCCGCTAGAAGTTGTTTCTGAAAATTTTGAAGGAACGCAATATGTATATGTGGTTACTGATAGCAATAAGGCGGAAAAAAGATTTATTGAAACTGGCCTTGTTGAAGGTGATGTAGTTGAAGTTATCAGCGGATTAAACCCCGAAGATCGTGTCATTGACGAAGGGGCGCGTTTGGTTAAAGAAAATGAAAACATCCGAATTACAAATGCCTTATGAGTCAAGAAAATAAATCCAACTCCGCTTTTGGTCTATCGGTTTGGGCTATAAAAAACAGTACCATTATTTACGTACTGATGGGTATTTTCCTAATTCTAGGAGGTACGGCATACGTTAATATGCCAAGAGAAAACTTCCCCGAAATTACAGAAACAACCATTTTTATAAGCACGCCCTATCCTGGAAATACAGCACAAGACATTGAGCGCTTTGTTACGGATCCACTTGAGGAAGGCATCAAGGGTATTAGCAATATTACCGAAATCACTTCCACCTCCCAAGACGATTATTCCATTGTATCCATTGAATTTGATGAAGATATTGACGTAGACCTAGCCAAGCAGCGCGTCAAAGATGAAGTGGACGCAGTGGTTGCTTCGGAAGACTGGCCAACTTTTAACAATGCCAAGCTAGAACCTGCTGTTTTTAACTTGAATTTCTCTGAGGAGCTTCCCATTCTAAACGTGAGCATACAGGGCGATTACCCCATTGAACGCCTCAAAAGCTACGGTGAAATTTTAGAAGAACGCATTGAGCAGTTGGACGAAATCAAAGCTGTTGATATTAGAGGGGCGCAAGACAAAGAAATCGAAGTCGCTGTAGATATCCGAAAAATGATGGCTTCTAAGGTGAGTTTTAATGACGTAGTGCAAAGCATTGCCAACGAAAACATGACGGTTTCGGCAGGTAGTATGCGTAGTGGGGGACAACGCAGAAGTGTCCGTGTAGTTGGAGAGGTTAGTACTCCCGCAGAACTTGAAGAATTTGTCGTAACCAACGAAAAAGGTACGGTGTCTCTTGGGGAAATTGCATCCATATCCTTCAAAGAAAAAGAAACGACCAGTTTTGCACGTGATTTTGGGGTGTCTACGGTTATGCTTGATGTCAAAAAACGCGGTGGAAAAAACTTGATTCAGGCGGCTACTAGCATACGACAGATTGTGTTGGAGGCCCAAGAAAATGACTTCCCAGAAAACCTGAGCGTGACCATATCAAACGATATGTCCTCGCTGACGCTCAACCAAGTCAACGATTTGGTAAACAACATTCTCTTTGGTGTACTGCTGGTGGTAACGGTGCTTACCTTTTTCCTAGGGTTTCGCAATGCCTTGTTTGTTGGTTTTGCCATTCCCATGTCTATGTTTATTTCCTTTGTTATCCTTCAAACCTTGGGTTATACCATGAATACCATGGTGCTATTTGCGCTTGTTATGGGTCTTGGGATGTTGGTAGACAACGGTATTGTCGTTGTAGAAAATGTGTATCGTCTTATTGAAAAAGAGAGGATGCCAAGCGTTGAAGCTGCTAAAACAGGCGTTAGTGAAATCGCATATCCCATCATCATTTCTACAGCTACGACAGTAGCAGCCTTTATTCCTTTGGGCTTTTGGCCAGGCATTATGGGGCAGTTTATGATTTATTTTCCCATAACCCTTTCCATTGTTCTGGGATCATCGCTATTTGTTGCGCTGCTGTTCAACTCCATGTTGGTATCCAAGTTTATGGATGTGGAAGAAAAAAACATGACCCGAAAAGGACTCATTCGCCTAAGCCTAATACTAGGAGGCATTGGCTTGTTTTTTATGCTTATTTCCACCGGGACTAGAGGCTTTGGAAGTTTTATGATTACCATTGCAGCCCTATTTTGGTTATACCGCTATGTTGTCAAAGGGCTCGCCCACAAGTTTCAACGATTCTTCCTCCATAATTTAGAACGCAACTACGAAAGGCTACTGCAATTTGCCATGCGGGGTTGGCGTGCCTATGCCTTTGTTTTTGGAACGATTGCCTTGTTAATTACATCCTTTGTTTTGGTCGGAATTGCCGGTCCAAAAGTGGAGTTTTTCCCAGACAACGAGCCGAGTCAAATCATCGTATATATTGAATATCCACAAGGAACAGACATTGATAAGACCAATGCCATTACCAAAGGTATTGAGCAAGTGGTCATTGAAACGGTCAACAAAGAAAAATACATGGATGAGGGCGCCAACTTTATGGTGGAATCTCTTGTATCACAAGTGGGTGAAGGCGCTGGAAATCCACAAACAGACGGCGGTTCTCAAGCAGAAATGCCACATAGAGGAAAAATTACGGCCACCATGCGCGAATATAAGTTTCGCCGTGGACTGTCTAGTGAGGTGCTTCGAATCGAAGTGCAGCAAGCCCTCCAAGGCAAATTTTCTGGCGTGAGTATATCCGTGGAAAAAGATGCCAACGGCCCTCCTGTGGGCTATCCCATAAATATTGAAATTTCAGGTGGTGATTATATTGAGCTCATCAAGGTTGCAAACGAAGTGCGAAGCTTTATCATTAAGGAAAACATTCCTGGCATAGAAGAGTTAAAAGTAGATGTAAACCGCAACAAACCGGGCATGGAAGTTACGGTTGACAGAAGAAAAGCAGGAAGTCTGGGCGTGAGCGCTGGTCAGGTTGGTTTCCAACTGCGACGTGCGCTTTTTGGTGAAAAAGCAGGCGTGTATAAAAATGACGGCGAAGACTATGATATAAATGTGCGCTTTCAAGAAGCAGACCGGTATAACCCCTCTGCACTCTTTAACCAAAACATTACCTTCCGAGATATGGCCAGTGGGCAGATTAAGAGTATTCCCGTTTCAGCGGTAGTAGAAACCAAAAATGTAGCAGGGTTTAGTGCCATCAAACACAAAAATATGCGCCGTGTGGTAACGGTTTATTCTGCTATACTTCCTGGTTACAATGCCAATGAAATTGTGGGGCAAGTACAAACCCAATTGCAAGGGTTCAATATCCCAAAAGGAATCGATTATGCCTTTACAGGAGAAATCGCCGAACAAGAAGAAAACATGCGATTTTTATCTAGTGCGCTTGGCTTTGCCATACTGTTGATCATGTTGCTGCTTGTTTTTCAATTTAACTCCGTGAGCAAACCCCTCATTATTTTATTTTCCATTTTTATGAGTTTTACTGGCGTAATGCTTGGATTGGTATTTTTCAACATGACCTTTGTTATCATCATGACCATGATGGGCATCATTTCCCTAGCGGGAATTGTGGTAAACAACAGTGTGGTTTTGCTAGATTACACCCAATTGCTCTTAGACCGAAAAAGGGAAGCGCTTGGCATAACAGATGATAATCTACTTCCTAGAAAAGACATATTTGAGGCCATTGTTGCGGGTGGAAAAGCCCGTTTGCGCCCTGTATTATTGACCGCCATTACAACCGTTTTGGGATTAATTCCACTCGCTATCGGGCTTAACATTAACTTCTTTAGTTTGTTTGCTACAGGCGATCCGCAAATTTATTTTGGTGGGGAGAATGTTATTTTTTGGGGACCTCTTGCTTGGACAGTCATATTCGGACTTACTTTTGCGACCTTTCTCACATTGGTGATTGTTCCTGTAACGTTCTTTTTAAGCAAAAGAGCTGCCATTCGTTTTAAAGCAACTTTAGGAAACTAGTCGTGAGTCACCGCAGACGGACATGCATGGGTTTGACTACTGTAAAAAATAAGATCAGACATCCTTTTGCCCAACACGTTGTAGAAAAGGAATGTTTAACTTTTAAGTCGCTAGTCGTAGATTAATTCTATTTTTGAAAAAATTTAAAGGATGTATAGAAGCCATCATTGCGGCGCGTTACGTGAAACACATATTGGTTCAGAAGTTACCCTAGCGGGGTGGGCAGCTAAAGTTCGTGACAAGGGTTTTATGTTGTGGATAGATCTCCGCGACCGTTACGGAATCACCCAATTGGTCTTGGACGAAGAACGCTGTTCGACAGCACTACTCGAAAAGGCACGTAAAACAGGACGTGAAACGGTTATTCAAGTTACCGGGGTTGTAATAGAAAGAGAGGCCAAAAACCCAAATATGGACACGGGAAATATCGAACTCTTGGTGTCTGAACTAACGGTCCTAAATGAAGCCCAAACTCCTCCCTTTACCATTGAGGATAAAACAGACGGCGGAGAAGATCTTCGTATGAAGTATCGCTATTTGGATATTCGACGCACCCCTGTTCAAAACAGCCTGTTGTTTCGCTCAAAGATTGGTTTATTGGTTCGCAATTATCTAGCGGAACAGGCTTTTATAGAAGTTGAAACGCCTTACTTGATAAAATCTACTCCTGAAGGAGCTCGTGATTTTGTGGTGCCTTCACGTATGAACGAAGGCCAGTTTTATGCACTGCCACAATCGCCACAAACTTTTAAGCAATTGCTAATGGTAGGTGGTATAGACAAATACTTTCAAATTGTGAAGTGCTTTAGAGACGAAGACCTTCGTGCCGATCGCCAACCTGAATTCACGCAAATAGACTGTGAATTGTCTTTTGTGCATCAACAAGATATTATGGCCTGCTTTGAAGGCCTCTTATCCCATTTGTTAGAAGAAATTCACGGCATAAGCCCCGCGCCATTCCCTGTGATAAGTTATGAGGATGCGATGAAAACCTATGGAAACGACAAACCGGATATTCGCTTTGGCATGACCTTCACAGAACTTAATGACTTGGCACAAAACAAAGGCTTTGGTGTGTTTGATAGCCAAGAATTGGTTGTTAGCATTGCTGTTCCCGGTGCTGCTTCTTGGTCTAGAAAACAAATAGATGCGTGGATTGACTGGGTAAAACGTCCGCAAATTGGCGCCAACGGATTGGTTTGGGTAAAATGCAACGAAGACGGTACATTCAAATCGTCGGTAGATAAGTTTTTTGATAATGATGCGCTAGCTACTTGGGCTACAGCCTGTGAAGCAAAAGCAGGAGATTTAATTCTTGTGATGGCAGGTGAAACAAACAAAACAAGAACCCAATTGAGTGCCCTTCGCATGGCCCTTGCCGAGGCATTGGAATTGCGGAAGCCAGACGAATTTGCACCACTTTGGGTGGTGGACTTTCCATTGTTTGAGGAAGATGAAGAAAGCGGAGCCTTACACGCCATGCACCATCCGTTTACAGCACCAAAACCAGCGCACCTCTCGCAATTGGAAAGCAATCCAAAAGCCGTAGTGGCACAAGCCTATGACTTGGTTTTAAACGGAAACGAAATTGGTGGTGGTTCTATTCGTATTCACGATAGAAGTACCCAAGAAAAGATGCTTTCCCTGCTTGGGTTTAGCAACGAAGAAGCCAAAGCGCAATTTGGCTTTTTGATGGATGCCTTTACCTATGGTGCGCCTCCACATGGTGGAATTGCCTTGGGCTTTGACCGTTTGGTGGCCATATTGGACGGCAAGGAAACCATCCGGGATTATATTGCGTTTCCTAAAAACAATAGCGGTCGTGATGTGATGATTGATGCGCCAGCACCACTAGACACAGAGCAACTTGCTGAATTATCATTGATTGTTAAGCCAAAGCCAGAATAAATGAAGTGGTTTTTACGCATTTTTTTTGTGCTTGTTATTGCCAACATCATTGCGGGTTATGTCATACGCCAAGACGATTTGGCATTAGGCGAAAAATGGATTGGCTTTTCTGTGGCAACTGGTTTTTTGGTGTATATGCCCATTTTTTTGGTACACCGCTGGGAAGGAAAGCAACTCAAAGACTACACGCTTTCTACAGAAAACCTCAAAAAAATGAAGGAAACGCTAGAGCCGCCTAAACAAAGAAAAAACTAATTCCTTTATAGTTTCTTCTCATTTTATGCTCCCATTAGCGCAAGAGTATGTCTTGTGTTTTTTAATCGGTTTTATTTGGCACTAGAGTAGACCCTCATGCCAGCGAGGGGCTATTTTTTTTACACATTATTGGAAGTAGTTTTCTTTGCTTTAATTATTAGCGTTTCGCCAAAAAGAATTTCTTTCTTAAATACTTGCTTAAAAATACTTCTATTTATTTGAGTCATTTTTTCTTTTTTACCCCGTTTAAGATAAACCCATAGCGTAGATAAATAAATTACTGGTAAAAAAATTGCATAAACTAAATTAATTGGCTTCATCCTATTTGTCCTTATCTCCACAATCCTAAATCCGTTAGAATGGAGCATATATCTTAATTCCGCAAATGAAATCATCCCGATGTGATGTAATGGGTTTGGATTAGTTTCATCCAGAGGGGAATTACATTTATGATGATGACCTGTAGTAAACCATTTAAAACGTGATCTTAGGGTGGAAATATTAGGAGTTGATATAATGATTTCTCCTTCATTTTTTAAAACACGATGTCCTTCTTTTACAAAATAAAATTGTTCGTCTATATGTTCTATGCCATCAATACAAACTATTATATCGCATGATTTATCGGACATAGGAAAGGTTTTTGTCATGTCGCCTTTAATAAAGGCTTCATGTTCTATCTCCAAAATATTACTAATATCAATAGCAATTATACTTTCAAAACCTCCATCCTTGAGTCGCTGTATAAACGCGCCACTCCCTGAAGGAATATCGACAACTACTTTATCCGTAGATAATTTAATCATATCGCACACAGTTTCGTGTGTGTTTTTTGATGTATTAATACTGATTCCTTTGTAGTTTCTTCTCATTATTATTCTCCTTTTGTAATAAATTTATTCTCGCTTCAGTTTAAAGAAAGCATGCAATAAAGCCCTTGCTTCGATAGCTAAAATTCCTTCCGTCACTTTGGTTTTGGGGTGTAATGAGGTTCCCTGTTGTCGATAGCCACGTTTAGGATCGTCGGCAGCAAAAACTACTCTAGAAATTTGACTCCAATATAATGCCCCAGCACACATGCTACATGGTTCAAGTGTTACGTATAGGGTACACCCCTGAAGGTATTTCCCGCCTATGGCATTGGCCGCAGCCGTGATGCCTTGCATTTCGGCATGAGCTGTCACATCGGTAAGGGCTTCGGTAAGGTTGTGCGCGCGCGCAATAATGCTGTTATTGGCTACAACGACTACACCGACTGGCACTTCATCCTTTTCAAGGGCAATTTGTGCCTCGGCAAGTGCCTTTTTCATAAAAAAAGTGTCGTCAAAAACCTGTCCCATTACGCCATTTTTTGGTACCATTCCAATGCTTTGCCGTCTGTGAGACTTGCAACATAGCAACTGATGTTCAACAACAACTGATAGGCGTCGTCTTGGGGAAGTGCAAGCGTGTCTGGAAGGCATTGTAGCGCAAGTTTATCAAACGCTGAAGCCTTGTCCGCTTGACTGCGCACTGCTGCACCTACAAACACATCCAGCAATCGGTGTATGACTTGATAGCCCTTGAGTTCTTTTTCGATAACCTCTTGTACTTGATAAATATTGCGCACGCTTAGGTCGATGATATCTTTGATTTGGGCCTTATACTGACTTCTATCCGTTAGCGATGTTTGAAAGTTGCCTTCCATTATTTCCTGCTCATGCTGCATAAACAGCTGTGCCGCCTCTTGTATCAGTGTGCTTATGGACAGGGCACGTAGGTAGGCCAGTCGATCGGTTTTGGTGGTCAGCTGTTGATACTTGCCCGTGTCTATGGTATCCTTTACCAGTTTTATAAGGTATTCCAAAGCATAGTCTTCAGAAATCCACCCAAGGTTAATACCGTCTTCAAAATCGATAAGAGTATAACAAATATCGTCTGCTGCCTCCACCAAATAGGCAAGTGGATGACGCATCATTTTATTGGTTGAATCCATAAGCCCTAAATCTTTTGCTACGGCTTGGTAATCGGTTTGTTGGGCGTTAAAAAACCCAAATTTTTTATCAGCTACGTGCTTGGTGGGCTTATGCGGCAGTGATGCTTTGGGATATTTGGTAAAAGCGCCTAGTGTCGCATAACTCAAACGCAAGCCACCAGGAACGCCTTCTCTAGATTCCATCAAAATTTTAAGTCCATTGGCATTGCCTTCAAAATGGGTGAGATCTTGGTATTGCGTTGGGGTAAGTTGGTTTTTATAGCTGGCTCCTGCGCCATTGGCAAAATAATCGCCTATGGCTTGTTCCCCGCTATGTCCAAAGGGTGGATTGCCAATATCGTGAGCCAGTGAAGCCGCGGCGACAATAGCACCAAAGTCGTTAATCGTATATCTGTGTGTGGTGGTCAACTCAGGATATTTGTCCAATAAACGTTGTCCGACCATCCGTCCCAAGCTCCGCCCAACAACTGAAACTTCAAGCGAATGCGTAAGGCGTGTATGCACAAAATCGGTTTTTGAAAACGGAATAACTTGTGTCTTGTCTTGCAGGTTTCGAAAGGCTGCAGAGAAGATAATACGGTCATAATCCACCTCAAAACCACTACGGGTTGGGTCTTGTTCTGAGCGTAGTCGTTTTTGCTTATCGCCGTGTCGGCGGAGTGAAAGTAATTGTTCCCAATGCATACCCGAAAGGTATTAAAGACTACTCAACTGGCAAAGGGTATTTATTTAACATTTTGGAAACAATAAGAAAGTTTTTAGTTAATAAACAACTAGCAATATCGCTTTATGTTTGTAGTAGAAAAATGAAAAAATGAAAATCAACCTTTATATAGTAACTGCTTTGCTGTTTTCTTTCACTGTTGTTTCACAAGAAATAAGCGACACTTCCTTTGGAAAAGGAATGTTAAATTTTGTTGCCAAAGACAGTACGTTTAGCATCAAATTTGCCCCTCGCTTTCAGGTACGCTCCATGTCTTCATGGGATCACAATGGCGAAAGCTACAACAGTCCTGATCACAATTTTATTGTTCGCCGTGCGCGACTAAAGTTTGATGGTTTCGCTTACAGCCCAAAATTAAAATACAAAATTGAGCTTGGTTTATCGAACAGGGACATTTCGGGCGCAAATGAATTTAACAGAAATACCCCGCGCTACATTTTGGACGCGGTAATCATGTGGAAATTTGCCAAAAACTGGGAATTCTGGGCCGGACAGACAAAATTACCTGGCAATATAGAGCGAGTTATCTCTTCGGGAAATCTACAGTTAATCGATCGTTCCTTATTGAATAGTCGTTTTACACTAGACCGTGATTTAGGCATTCAATTGCGCCACACATCAAGTTTGGGTGGAACCTTTTTGATGCGTGAGAAATTTTCCATCTCGCAAGGCGAGGGAAGAAATGTTACGGAAGGAAATGAAGGTGGACTTCAATACACTGCGCGTGTTGAGCTATTGCCTTTCGGTGCATTTAAATCCAAAGGGGATTATGTGCAGTCCGATCTCAAAAGAGAAGTAACACCAAAGTTGATGGCCAGTGTTACCTATAACTATAACCAAGACGCGGTCAGAGAAAGAGGTTTTGCTGGAGATTATATGATTCGTCAAGACGGATCTATCTACCAAACAGACCAAACTACCCTTTTTGTTGATGCCATGTTTAAATACAACGGATTCTCATTTATGGGGGAGTATGCCAAGCGTACTGCTGACAATGAAATTGCTACAGAATTGAACAATACTCCCACGGGAGATGTAGTGCTTACAGGAAATGCATTAAACCTTCAAGCAGGTTATCTGTTTAAAAATAATTACGAGCTTGCTGGTCGTTATACATCTATTGCATACGAAGCCATTACAGGGAGTGCGCCTGTAAAGCAATATACGCTAGGTTTTAACAGATTTGTAGTAGGGCATAAACTAAAAGTCCAAACTGATATTAGTTATACAACGCTTGACGGGGCCGAAGACAACATCACGTTTAGAATCGGTTTTGACATTCATTTTTAATATAACATTCTAATAACATTTCGTTCAAACTTATTATTGATTTTTGTACCTAAATACAACTAGAAACTATGGAAAACTTTTATTTATTCCTGATTATTGCATTGGCCGTTTTAGCCATCGCCGACTTGATAGTAGGGGTTAGTAATGATGCCATTAACTTCTTAAACTCTGCTATTGGATCAAAAGCTATTTCCCTGAGAACCATCATGATTTTTGCAAGTCTTGGTATTTTTGTAGGAGCGGTATATTCTAGTGGTTTAATGGAGGTTGCAAGGAAGGGTATTTTTATACCTGCCATGTTCAACTTTGACGAAATCATGTACATATTCATAGCAGTTATGATAACCGACATCTTACTGCTGGATTTCTTTAATACTTTGGGGCTTCCCACTTCAACTACGGTTTCCATCGTTTTTAACTTATTGGGGGCTGCTGTTGTGATGTCACTCATTAAAATAGGCGTGTCCGAAACACAAACCGTTGCTGATTTGGGCAACTATATCAACACCAAAAAAGCCCTTGAAATTATTAGAGGAATTTTGTTATCGGTGCTTATTGCATTCTCTGTGGGTGCCTTAGTACAGTGGATTTCTCGTTTTGTCTTCACCTTTCAAATACAAAAAAAGGTGAAAAATTTTGGCGCTGTTTTTGGCGCTGTTGCGCTAACGTCCATTACTTATTTCATCTTTTTAAAAGGATTAAAAGGGACGCCATACTACAAAACACTAAAAGGATCCATTGAGGGAAATGAAATATTTATCATTTTGGGGAGTTTTGCTTTGTGGCTTGTTTTTTCATATTTATTTGAATACCTCACCAAAAAAACCGTCCTGTTGGTTGTTATTGCTGTAGGAACGTTTGGTTTAGCACTGGCTTTTGCTGGTAATGATTTGGTGAATTTCATAGGGGTCCCTATGGCGGCTTACCACTCTTATGAAGCATGGTCTGTTTCAGGTGTAGACGCCTCCTTGTTTTCTATGGAGGTTTTAGACAAAAAGGTGCCTGCTGAGCCGCTGCTGCTGTTTCTTGCTGGGTCAATCATGGTGCTCACACTTTGGTTTTCTAAAAAAGCCAAAACCGTTGCAGAAACCGAAATCGGCTTATCCCGTCAAACGGATACACATGAGAAGTTTGAGCCTAATTTAATTTCTCGATCTGTTGTCAAAGGC
>Ga0228657_1000189_pt1 | contig 37858 bp, 34 predicted proteins | sample 70DmetaG_FD_182743 | JGI IMG/M metagenome (GOLD analysis project Ga0228657, IMG submission 182743) | Seawater microbial communities from Monterey Bay, California, United States - 70D | ecosystem: Environmental > Aquatic > Marine > Coastal | place: USA: California | collected 2016-10-07 | reverse complement strand
GTCCACGTCCTACTGGGATCATGGCATCAATTGATTTGATTCCCGTTTGAAGCGGCTCGTTTACCGGTTGGCGGTAAATTACGCCTGGCGCCTTACGCTCTAAGGGCATTTCAATGGTTTCCCCTTCAATAGGACCTTTGCCATCAATAGGCATACCCAGTGTATTAACCACACGACCAACAACACCTTCGCCTACATTAATAGAGGCAATGCGTTGTGTACGCTTAACGGTATCTCCTTCTTTAATTCCTTTAGAAGGACCTAAGAGTACTACCCCTACGTTGTCTTCCTCAAGGTTAAGTACGATTCCTTCCAATCCAGAGTCGAAAGTTACTAACTCGCCATATTGCGCATTGGATAAACCGTATACACGAGCAATACCGTCACCCACTTGGAGTACCGATCCTACTTCGTCTAAAGAGACACTGCTGTCAAATCCTGTTAATTGCTGTTTTAGTATTGCGGATACTTCCGCGGCTTTTACTTCTGCCATGATATTGCGTTTGAACGTAACGTTTGTTTTAATGAGTTGAGTTGATGTGCAACACTCGCATTGAGGGCTACATCATCAATTCGTAGTATAAACCCACCAATGATGGTAGGGTCTACTTTGTTGACTAGGGTCACTTTCTTGTCTGTAAGTGTGGCCACTTTAGCCAAAATTTCTTTTTCCAATTCGGGGGTAATAGGCACTGCTGTTGTGGCAATTGCCTCAACTAACCCCAAATGTTTTTGATAAAGCTCTTTAACCTTTAGCGCAATACCATCGAGATTGTCCGTGCGGTTATTTTCAGCTACTAAGCGTAATAGGTTCTTGCCTGCATCGCTGCACTGTGCAAAAACAGCTTGAAGCGCATTGTGCTTTAAGTCGCTGCTAATAACAGGGCTTTGTAAAACAGCTTCCAAATCACGGTTGCCCTGTACGGTATCGTACACAGTTTCCATGTCTTTGGCTAGCGCATCCAATTGACCATCTTCAATGGCCTTTTGCACAGCTGCTTTAGCATATCGCAATGCGGCTCTTGTTCCTATCATGCCTTGAGATCTACGTCTTTAAGTAGCTTTTGTACCAATTCGGTTTGCTTTTTGTCAGAAGAGAGTTGCTCTTTTGTAAGCGTTTCTGCAATTTGAAGCGATAGGTCAGCTACTTCGTTTTTAAGCGAAGTAATGGCCACTTGTTTTTCACTTTCAATGGCAGCTTTTGCTTGGGCAATTAGCTGTTCTGCTTGGACTTTAGCTTCGCCTTTGGCATCGTCAATCATTTTTTGACGTAGCTCACGCGCTTCTTTTAGTAAGCCGTCTCTTTCTGCACGGGCTTCCTTTAGAATACGCTCGTTGTCGGCTTGTAGGTTTTGCATTTCTGCACGCGCCTCTTCTGCCGATTTCATAGCCGAGCGAATGCCCGCTTCTCTTTCGTTAATGGTGTTTAGGATGGGTTTCCATGCAAATTTGCGGAGCAATAAAAGAAGTGCCACCACAATTGCTGTTTGCCATATAAACAAACCAAACGAAAATTCGCCTAATAATTTTTCCATAGGGTTATATTTAAGTAAGATAAGCAACAGCCTAGCCGCTGCTTATCTAAAACTTGTGTTCTTACTATACAGCAAATAGTGCTGCAAAACCAATCCCTTCAATAAGAGCGGCTGCAATCAACATAGCTGTTTGAATTTTCCCGTATGCTTCAGGTTGACGAGCAATAGCTTCCATAGCTGAGCCACCGATTCTACCGATTCCCATACCTACGCCGATTACGACGAGACCTGCACCTACGATTACTGGAATTTCCATGTGTATATATTTAATTGTTAATGTTTGTATTTAATGCGCTTCATCATGATGTTCTTCTACCGCAAACCCAAAATAGAGTGCCGATAACATGGTGAATATATAGGCCTGCAATGCGGCCACTAATAATTCGATTAGGGAGATAGCAAAGGCCAATAAAAAGGACAAGCTGCTACCTAGCCAGTTGTTAAAAATAAACATAAGCCCAATAAGACTCATCAATACAATGTGACCTGCTTGCATGTTGGCATACAAACGGATCAATAAAGAAAAAGGTTTGATAATGACACCCAATAGTTCAATGGGCATTAAAAGAATTTTCATCGGGATAGGAACACCTGGCATCCAAAATATGTGTGCCCAGTAATTCTTGTTAGCGGTCAAATTGGTCAATAAAAAAGTAAGTAAAGCCAATCCAAAAGTAACAGCAATATTACCTGTAACATTAATACCTAAAGGAGTAAGCCCCAAGAGATTTAAAAACCAAATAAAGAAAAATACGGTTAGCAAAAAGCTCATGTAGCGACCGTGGTGTTTTTCTCCAATGTTGGGGATAGCAATATCGTCGCGGATATATAAAATTATAGGCTCAAAGAAGCGACCTATTCCAGCAGCTACGCCCCCGTTTTTATGATAGGACTGCGCTAAAGATCGGAACAAGAAAAACATCAAGAATGCCGTAAATAGCATGGTTATAACGCTTTTTGTCATCGAGAGATCAAGTGGTTTTTCGTTTACTGCGTGATGCGCATCATCATAGTTGATGGTGCCCGCTTGATCAGTCTTGTAAATTTTTCCGTGGTAAAGCTTGTAATGGCTGCTTCCTTTTGACACTACCGCTTTGCCGTGCTTGAATTTGGCAGACGAGAACATCACAAGTCCGTTGTCCCATAAAATTACAGGAAGTCCGATGTAGCCAATGTATTTCTTTTTATCACCGTCTTTATAAGAACCTAAATAGAAGTCGTGAGAGTCTTTTAAGTGGTGTTGGATGTAAGCTTTGATTTCTTCCTTAAGTGAGCCTTTTTTTTCAGGTTCCTTATCACTAGAAACGGCAAATGCGTGAGTTGCTAAAAGAAGCGTAAAAAATACAAGAAGTGCTCTTTTCAATGGTTTTGCTTTAATCTTGACGTTTCGTTGAAATTTAAACGCTGCAAATGTACACTTTTAGCCACAAGAAAAAAAGAGAATACGGCGAAAAAATTATGCCTCATTTTTTGATTAAGGGGAATGTAAACCGCAAAAAACAAATAGGTAAAAAACCGGTTTGAAGCTATTCGTATCGATTTAAGAATTTAACCAGTCCGTAGATGTTAACAGCGAGTACCAGCATAAGCAGCAATAAGGTCATGGTTTTGCCTGTTTCCCAGCGCAAATCAAGGGCTTTTCCACCAACAGATGCCAGGTATAGGCTCACGCCCATTTGAACGGTTAGTCCTGAAAGGACCGCCCAAGTTTTAGGCCGTTTTTTCGGCTTTTGGGGTTTTTTCATCAACCATTGACTTTACAGATGCAGCTTTCATGCTACATTGTGCGTTTAACGTGGCACCAGATTCAACAGCAAGCTTGCCAACAGTAACTTGTCCTTCTACGATACCATCAGATTTGATCGTTAACAGTCCGTCTACAGAAAGGCTACCATTGAAATTACCGATGATATCGGCATAGCCACAAAGTACTTCACCATTAACAGTTCCTTCTTTGCCAATGACAACACGGCCCGAAGTATTGATTTTACCCTCTAAAGTCCCGTCTATACGGAAGTCAGACTTAGATTCAATTTCACCAATAATCTTAGTATTGGGTTCTACAAAATTGATTTTTACATTATTTTTTGAATCCATATTTTTTTGTTTTTTTTCTGAAAACATGTCACTTAATTTTCCAATTGTTCTAGGCGTTTACTTACTAAAGCATTCCGATATTGGGACGTCGAAATTACAACATTTTTGGATGCTAACAAACGCGGGTTGTTTTTACGTAAAAGTGCAGCTGTTTCTTTTGCACTTTTTAAGGAGCTAAAACCGTGAACAACCAACGTCTCTACATCACGGTTAAATACATCAATTGATACTCGCAACACCATTTCAATTCCCTCTTCGGTAAACCAAGATTCAAGCCATGTCTTGTCCTCTTCTGATTGCTCGCGATCTTCTAAGGTCCTGAGAAAAACGATTTTTGCTTTTTCGACTTCGCCCAGTGCTAGATCGTTGTAAACGTCAAAGCCATCAAGTTGTGCTTGTGCCTTTTGTGCGCCTTGGGTTTTTGGATAGGTTTGCACAAGCATAGTCAAGGCTTCTTTATAGGCTACTAGTCCATCCAGCCTCCCTAGGGCAGTAGCCCGAAGTAATGCCCATGCTGCTTGGAGTTCTTTGTCTGTAAGTTGCGGAATATAACGTTCACTTTCTTCAATAACAGCGTTAAATTCTTGGGCGTTAAATTTTTCTTTAGCAGCCTTTATGGCGGCTTGATTGGACGCCAATGTTTGTGCCAAGGCCTCGGGATTCTGTATTATTTTGGCATAATCACTTTCCGGATACTCTGTTAGTATTCGGGAACGCCATTTGCGCTGTTCGGGCGGGTTGTCCTCATACAACTCATACATATGATATAGCGTTGGTGGAATATAACGCACATCGGGATTGCCATCCATGAGGGAATGGAATCGGGCAATAGCAAAATCTTTAATAAGGAACTGTTCTTTATAGGCTAAGCCCGCTTGAAAGTAGGCTTCGTTTTGAAGAAGGCGCAAGCTGTCGCGCGCTTCTGGAGGAGGAATTTGAGACAAATACGTTTTTGGATCTAAGGCAGGGTCTAAGCCTTCATCAGTAGCTTCAATTTCTGATGTTTCTTCTTCAACAGCAATGCTTTTTTTAGGGTTATACTTCCAGTTGTCTTCCAATGCAATGTTTGCCCAGTTCTGATTAAAACGGAGTTTTCCATTTGCTACTTGACGGCTATTGTAAAAGTAAAAGTCGCCAAGCATCGCAATGCTTCCATCAGTTCCCTCTTTGGATGCAGCTTCAGCTTTTTCTTTGTCTGATATTATCTTTTTGATATAGGCATCCACAACGGCTTTTTGGCTTTCTTCTGGCATATCAATCAACAATAGCAGGCTGTCGGTCTCTGTAATTGTTTTTTCATAATTGATAATGTCATCAAGTTTTTTACGTTGTCGGGTCACTTTCCTGTAACGCCGGGTCTCCTTGGCAAGGTTTTGAAGGGTGCTGTCTAAATAAGCACCTGCTTTAACAAAAGCCACCTGGTCTAGGCGATTGAGTGCCAATTGCTCATAAATCAACGACTTGAGATAGGCATCATTGGTTTTGGTTTGTAGTGATGCATTTAATTCTGATTCTGCATTGATCGTATCGGCACCTTTGAGTAGGTAGGTTCCATAAAAATAGTGAATTTTGTCTCTAAACCTTCGGTCTTCATCGCTACGTAACAATCGTTTGTAAGCTTTTAGCGTTTCTTCATCCTTGGGTGTATTGTTTTTGAGTTGTGCCAGTCGGGCGTGAATCCACAGCTCACGGGGCAGACGGCGGTTCAAATCCAAAACGTACTGGTAGGCAACTATGGCAGAATCGGCATAATTCAAATCTTCATAAAGCTGTCCCAATAAATAGGCATATCGCCCTCTTTTGTAGGCTGATTTTTCTGTAGCAAAAGCGTTTCTTAATGGTTCGGTAGCTAAGCTGTCTTTTTCCGCTTTCAATAGGGCATCTGCTAAGGCTGCTTGATTTACGGCATATTGTTTACTGGTTAATGACCCTGAGTAGGCAATATTGATGAGTTCTCGTGCTGCTCTCTCGTGCTGCTCCAAAGCTAAATAACTCTTTGATCGCCAGAGTTCCGCTTCAACTGCCAAATCATCTCCCGACATGTTTTTTACTAAATAAGTAAACGCCTCAATAGCTTGAAGGTATTTACCGTTGTAATACCGTGCCTTACCCAACAGTAAATAGGCTTTTGCAATTTGATTGTTGCGCTGTTCTCCTTTAATAAGCATGGAGTGTTTTTGTACAGTAAGCACTGCTTTGTCTTGTGCGCGGTCAAAAAATTCGTTTGTAGTGACCTCTTCAGACGCATAAGCCTCTGGCAAGATATAAGGATCAACAGGGAGACGCAGCCAATAGTTGTCGTTATGATTTAGCGTGATGTCCAAAAGTCCGTAGCGCAGCGCTTCCTCACCGTTAAACAAGGGGTTAAACTTAGAAGTGGTTTTGTGGTAGAAGCGGTTCATCGCAGCATCTTTTTTGGTAGAACACCCTATGGCGACCAAAATAATTGCACAAAAAAGAACGACTTTTTTCATGTTGTAAACCTATGATAAAAACTCAAAACATCAGGTTTTAGTATATATAAACTATAACTGCTCTTGAAAAAAGGCCTCGAGCTCGTTAAGAGTTTTGGAAGAAGTTACAACGTCACGTACTATTTTTCCTTTATTAAGCACCACAATTCGATCACAAACATCAGTGATGTGTTGCAGGTCATGACTGGAGATTAGAAATGTTTTTCCCGTTGCGCTGGCCTCTTCGTTCAACAGTTTTTTGAGACGAATTTGCGTGGTGGGATCTAGGTTGGCAAATGGCTCATCTAGAATTACCAAAGGGGTATTGGACAAGAGGGTAGCAACGATACCTACCTTTTTTTGATTTCCTTTAGAAAGATCACGGATATACTTTTTTTGCCCCAGCACTTCGCCATGAAAGAAGTCCTTGTAAGGCTCCAATGCTGTTTTAATGGCATCTTTTTTCATGTTGCGTAAGCCGCCCACAAAATTAAAATACTCCTCAGGCGTGAGGTAGCCGATAAGGAATTGTTCATCTACAAAAGCAGCGGTATGGTTTTTCCAACTTTCATCTTTTGAAACCACTATTTCCTTATTTTTTACTTGGCCAGTGGTAGCTTCAATCAAGTCCAGAATAAGACTAAATAGGGTTGTTTTTCCTGCGCCATTGTTTCCCACGAGTCCAAATGTCTGACCGCTAGGAATGTTTAGAAGATCTATGTCGAGCACTGTTTGCTCACCGTATTTTTTCGAAAGGAGGTTAATATCAATCATGTGTTTTTTTGTTTGTAAGCGGCAAGTGTTTGGTACTTTTCGTTTTGATAGACTTTCTCAATCCAATCAAAAACAAGGTTTCTTAATGCAAACCCTAGGATGCCAACCACTCCGATGAGTATAAAGCCCATAAGCTTGCTGTGCACCAAAACCCCCACATAAAAAATGAACATAGGCAAAAATATTTTTGGCACGCCCAGCAATATTGTTTTTACATTAAAAGATTTTTTGTCTCCAAAAGCACGTTGCATGGAGTTGAGGTCAATAGGTGTTCTTGTATAAGCTCCTGAAAGCAGTACCATATGCGCATTTACGCCAATGTTATAGATGCCTCCAGCGATGATAGCGAAGTAGCTTTCCCAACTAAAAAAGATATAGAAGCTTGCCAAAGGAATGCTCACTAAAGTACCCACAACGACCAACCACCACTTTGATTTTAGGTATTCTTTGTATGGCACGTTTTGTGTCATCATTAAAGCATAGTAACTACTATCCCAACTTGGAACAAACTGACCGAAGCTAAATAAAAAACCACCCGTGACAAAAATCCCAACAAACACCTTGATCACAGGGGAATCGTATATATCCATCATAAAAATAAGCCCATAGAACAAGAAAGCAACACCCATCCAAACGGCCATACGCGCACGTTTGTTGCGGACAATGAGTCGAATGTCATTCTTTAGAAAAAAGGAGGTACGGCCAAAGCCATCCAACCATTTGAGTTCGGTGACACGCTGCACTTCTTTTTTAGGGCGCATTTGGTCGCTGTCCATGTACAATTTCTTCAAAAAGTGTTCAAAACTTTTGCGGTATGATACCAACATAAGCGCCAAGGGGACCAGCACCCAAATGGGTTGGTAATAGGGCGCCATAAATACGGGTTCTGAGTAAGCAGTGATATCAAAAAATTCGTAATACTGTAATCCGAACAAGGCAATTAAAATAGCGGCAGCGATAAGCAACAACCTTTCTTGGCTATTGAGCAATACGTTTAAAAAATTGGTTGCCAATATAATACAGCCAATACTCAACCCCCAGCTTATAACCCCCCACAGGCTGTAGTCTTCTTTAAGGAGAATAAAGCCAAAAGGAATAAAGAAGAAGAGGTTGATAATATTAAAAAAGCTGATAATACTTTTGGTAAGGCCAAAATGCACAATCCTCTTTTTAGATAAGGGTAAGGTCAACAATGGCTGCACATGCACCATGGGCATTTTTTGAATAAAATAGCGGATAACGATCCACAGGACAAAGGCATAAATCAAAAACCCACTCACTGTGGGCAGTGGGTCTAAACCAAATTCTTCTTGAATTCCATAAAACGCGATAAAGGCAAGCCCAGAAAAAACAAAAGCAAAATAGGCCCAAACAACACCAATCAAGATTTTTTGAGCAAGTTTTGAGGCCACGCCAGCAGCCCTAAAAAAGGACTTCCACTGGAGGTAAATTAATTTTTTATACATATAGGGGATGCTTCAGAGCAAATATAGATTTTTTACTCCTTATTTTTTGTTCAATAATTCAAATGCCAATTCTATAACGGTTTTAGGCGCTATACTACGCATAGCATCTTCATACCCACGACGGGTTTTGTTCCCGTAAACAGCAGTTGGCAAGAACGGATATTGTTGGCGATCTGCTGTAAGGCTATTGGCGTTTGCTTGCCCAAAAGGGGCAAAGCCCAAACAAGGATGTGTAGCTCCCCAAAGGCTGAGAACAGGGACGTTGTAATTGGCAGCCAAGTGTCCATTAGCTGAATCCATGGAAATCATCAAATCGAGCTGGGCGATAAGACGCAACTCTGCATCAAAATCATATACACTGGTTGCGTTTATCACATGTTTGTAGGCCTTTGCCCAAACGTCAAGTTGTGCACGCTCTTCACGGCCATAACCAAACAAAATAACTTGGTAATCTTGTTGTAAAAAGGCAACGACTTTTTGCATCAGATCAAGGGGGTATTGCTTGCCTGTGTGAGCAGCAAAAGGGGCTACACCAACCCACTTTCTGTTTTGGTCTGGCTTTAGCGCTGCTGTATTAGGGCAAATTGGTTTTGGTGGAAATTCATGGCGATCAAGCGAAATAGGTAGGCCCAAACGTTCAAATACTTGGGCATAGCGGTGAACTTGGGGAACTAAGGGGACCAAGATTTTTTGACGCGCTCTTGTAAGTTGTTTTTTGGCTTTTCTGCCTTTGTCAAGCACAGCTTTTCGTATCCAAAATCGGGGAGCGAAATAACTGCGGAGTATTTTGGTACGCAATACGTTGTGCAAATCTGCAACGGCATTTGGCTGTTGTGCAAGCAGGCTTTTGTAAAGCCGGTAAAGCCCTGTAATTCCTTTGTGCGTAACACTAAAATCAGGGCTAAAAACAGCAGTGTTGGGGAGTTCTGTAAAGATAGGTGCAAAGCGTTTTCGTGTGACCACGGTTATACGCAATTCGGGATAGGTTTGCACCAAGCACCGCAGCACAGGTAAACACATGGCAACGTCGCCCAAAGCCGAGAAACGAAGCACCATGATGTGTTTGGCCGCCATTACGATTTGTTCTGGTACAGGACGGGATTTAGGGATTCGTCATTGTACATTTTCATTTGCTTGTATACTTTCATGTATTTCTTGCCAGCTGCCATGTCAGCGAGAAGTTGGTCTATGGCGGTAGACAAATCTGTTTTTTGCTCCATTAAAACAGCAAGTTTTTTAGCACAAGCAGCACGGTGTTCGTCTGAGGCAGTAGCGCGATTGGCTTCCTCTTGCATGTGATAAATTTTAAGTGCTAAAATAGACAAGCGGTCTATGGCCCAAGCCGGGCTTTCGGTATTGATGGTCGCACCACCTAGATGCGTTACCGAACTAAATTTTTGTAAAAAATAACTGTCGATATATTCTACCATATCGGTGCGGTCTTGATTCGAAGCGTCAATTTTACGTTTCAGTTCTAAGGCCGCAATGGGGTCTATACTAGGCTCGCGAATCAGGTCTTCATAGTGCCATTGAACGGTATCAATCCAGTTTTTTCGGTATAATAAATGATCAAGACTTTTAGGCTCGAAGAGATTTTCAAAGGGCTGATCAACACGGTCTAAAACGTGGTATTTCGAAATACATGTTTCAAAAATTTGAAAAGCATGAGCAGAATTCATAACAGAAATTTTTTCCAAAGATAGCGCAAAATCTAAAAGCTGTCATGTATTTGCATTGTGCCAACTTTAGGTGTATTTTTGCAAGGTAAAACCAAGATTATGAAAGCCATTTTTGAAGCAATTGCCTTCCTTTTTGAAGATATTCTTTTTATTCCCTTAAATATGCTACGTGAGTTAGGGGCTAGCAATTGGTTTGCTGCCAATGCCTTCAATTGGTTGTTCTTGATGATTGGTTTTGCAGGCCTGTTCTATTGGTTACGTCAGTTAAAGAAATTTAATGACAACAACGAGGAGGACTTTGACTCTACTTCTCACTCGTTTCTATAAATCGAAACCTAAATCTTTTCGGAAATACATCCCTTCAAACGAAATGTTTGATAGGTTGCTGTATGCTTCTGTGAGTGCCTCTTGTACATCGGCACCAAATCCTGTTGATGCCAAAACCCTTCCTCCATGGGTTACTATTTGATCATCAACTTTAGTAGTTCCCGCTTGAAAAATCAGCCCATCTCCAGTTAATCCAGATATGGCCTTTCCTTTTTCGTAGGCTTCTGGATATCCACCCGACACACCAACTACGGTTGCTGCAGCTTGTGGGCTAATGTGAAGGGTTACTTCGTGTAAATGCTTTTCGCCAGTAGCCAGCAGCAATTCTGCCATATCATTTTGGATGCGTGGCAAGACCACTTGGGTTTCGGGATCACCCATGCGTACATTGTATTCAATCACAAAGGGATCGTCACCAACGCGGATAAGACCAATAAAGACAAAGCCAACAAAATCAAGCTTGTCTTTTTTAAGCCCTTCCATAGTTGGGGTTAGGATACGATCGTGAATTTTTTGTTTGAAAACGGGGTCATTAAAGGGGACAGGTGACACAGCACCCATACCGCCTGTGTTCAGTCCCGTATCGCCTTCACCTATACGTTTATAGTCTTTGGCAAAGGGGAAGGTTACATGGCTTTCACCATCGGTAAGCACAAAACAAGAAAGTTCAATACCGTCTAAAAAACCTTCGATAACCACCTGTTCGCTTGCTGCGCCAAACTTCTTGTTGGCGAGCATATCGGTAAGTGCTGCTTTGGCTTCATCTAGCTCATGGATGATGAGCACGCCTTTTCCTGCAGCAAGACCATCGGCCTTTAGCACATAGGGAGCAGGAATACTTTCCAAATAAGCCAACCCTTCTGAAAGATTAGCAGCATTAAATTGTTTGTAGGGCGCAGTAGGGATGTTGTGTCGTTCCATAAAAGCCTTGGCATATGCCTTACTACCTTCTAGTTTTGCAGCTTCTTCTTTTGGGCCAATCACCGGGATATGGCTTAGTGTAGGATGATTAGCAATATGGTCGTGAATACCTGCGACTAGCGGTGCCTCGGGCCCCACTAAAATAAGGTCAATGGCATGGCTGCTAACAGCTGTAGCTACGGCTTCGAGGTCTGTGGGGTTGATGTCAATGTTGGTGCCCAGTTGTGCAGTGCCCGCATTTCCAGGGGCAATAAATAATTTGGGTTGAAGTACGCTTTGGGAAAGCTTCCAACAAAAGGTGTGCTCTCTTCCGCCATTGCCAAGGATAAGAATATTCATCTAAAGGTTTTGGCAAAAATAGAAAAACGAAGGGGATTAAGAGGCGTATTTAAGCGTTGAAGTATATATGCCGGTCAAAATTTTAAATCACATACAAATACACCATAAAGAAATGGCAGCTTGCACCACCCAATACAAACAGGTGCCATATAAAATGGTTGTAGGGAATTTTTTCGACAGCATAGAACAGTACGCCAACCGTATAGGCCACTCCTCCGCTAATCAGTAAGGTCAAGGCCTTGGCATCTAGCGCCGTAGTTAGCTCGCTATAAGGTATAATGGCTAGCCAACCCATGGCCAGGTACAAAAAGGTAGAAAAACGTTCAAAACGCCCTGTAAAAAAAAGCTTTAAGATGAGTCCAAAGGCAGCGATGCCCCAAACTACCCAAAACAGTATCCATCCCAAGCCATTTGGAATCGCAATCAAGAGCACAGGAGTATAGGTACCCGCAATAAGTAAGTAGATGCTGATGTGATCGGCAACCCGAAAGTAGTGCTTCCGTTTGCTTGCTGTTATGGCGTGATAGCAAGTGGAAGCCAAGAATAACAAGATGATAGAAAGCCCATAAACAATAACGCTAAATAGCCCATAAGGGTTGGTTTGATCGACGTCCAAAAGCATGAAGACCAATGCGGCTACTCCAAAGCCTACACCCAAAGCATGCGACCACGCATTGAGTTTTTCTTCAATAGGCATATTAGGTTTTTTTTATTTGTTGACGGCAATTTCCACCATAACCTCATTGCGACGGTTATAGAATTTATAAGGACTATCATAGCCCAAATATTCAACCGCTCCTTTGACTTCAATGCTGTTGTCTTCAAGGGTTTTCAGAAGACGTTTTGTGTGTATGGCTTCTTTGCTTGTATTCGTGTATCCTCCATAGCGTATGGCAGCTACATAGCGAGGTTCGGTTATGCGCAGTGACACATTTTCACCCATGGGTTTAGGGGCTCCTTTTTGATGCACATCAAGTGGCATTACGAAAGCCATTTCGGATTTGTCTTTATTCATATACACGGGTGCCGTCATGGCAATTTTTTCTTCAGCCTCGTTACTGCCCGAAATATAGCGGAACAATTTGCCAAAGTTATTGCCGCCGCTTGTTTGAACCAGTGTTGCGCTTGGATAAAATCGAATTTCAACACTGTCAATAGCTTTGATTACTTCGTAAGGTTGTATTTCGGTGTCTTGTGCCACAGTTATAGAATGAACACTCAATATAGCTGAAATAAGTATAATAGTTGTCTTTTTCATAATGTCTATTTTCCTTTTTTAATATCGCGTTGTACATCTCTGCTAACAACGCTTAAATATTTTTTACGCTTTTTATCTGAGACAAAAGGGACTGACCAAAATTGCTTGGTTTTGGTAAACAGCGCAAGTTTCCACCCAAAAACAAACGAATAAACACCCATCACTAGGCGTAATTTTACAGAGTTGAGGTATAGGGTTTTTACAGGAAGCGCTGGAGCACCATGCGTAACATAAGTTCGTACTTTTTTGTCACTCAAAAACGACTTTGGATAGGCGTATAATTTTGTGACATTGACAAACTGATAGGCAAAGCCAGGGGTTAGTACCTCATCAAAAAAGATTTCCATTCGAGGGGTAAGTCTGAACCACCATACGGGTGAAACAAAATAAATACGATCAGACCAAGTAACCAATTCTTTATACCTGCCAATTACGGTATCTCTTGGACGGGTAAAGCTGTCGCGGTATAAGTCGATGATTTCAATATCCTCGTCCGCTTTTTCTAGGCTTTCAACGATGGTTTTAAAGATCCCATTATAGCAAAAGGAGGATTGGTCCGGGTGACCAACAATAACCAGATTTTTCATAAGCAATTTTCACAAAGGTACCAATTTTGTAATAGCTCAGTTATTGAAATAAAGGAGTTTAAAATTGGGAATGATTTTAGTACATTTACAATGCTATGAAATTAAACTTGTCTGCTGCCGGTATTACATTTACGCAACACATACCCAAGCATCAAACGCCTTTCGAACGTCTTTTTGAAATTTTCAAAGAGTTGATTACGCATACTTCTGGCGATTTTGACGAAGCCATTGATTGGTTGCGTGAACTGGACAAGGAATATGGGCTAACCAACTCAGAATATACCATAGATGATTTTATTGAAGACCTCTTAAAACGAGCTTATATACAGCCAAAAGGCGATGGCACTGGCGACGGAAAAGGGATGTCCCTCACTGCCAAAACAGAAAAGCTGTTGCGTGAACACGCGTTAAAGCAAATTTTTGGCAAACTCAAAAAAGCAGGCAACGGCAACCATAAAACCAAAAGTACCGGGCAGGGCGCAGACGATACAGGCGAATTTAAAGCGTATCAATTTGGCGATCCCCTTGAGAAAATATCCATGACCGAAAGCTTGCGCAATGCACAAATACGCACAGCAGGAGATGATTTTACCTTACATCACGACGACCTAGTAGTGGAGGATAGTTACTACAATACTCAAATGAGCACGGTTTTGATGATTGACATCAGTCATAGCATGATTTTATACGGAGAAGACCGCATAACTCCAGCTAAAAAAGTAGCCATGGCACTTGCTGAGTTTATCACCACACGGTATCCCAAAGATACCCTAGATATATTGGTGTTTGGAAATGATGCTTGGCCCATTGCACTCAAAGACATTCCCTACTTGCAAGTAGGACCTTATCACACCAACACCGTGGCGGGCCTAACACTTGCTATGGATTTGTTGCGACGAAGGAAAAACAGCAACAAGCAAATTTTTATGATAACCGATGGTAAGCCTAGCTGTCTTAAAAACCCAGATGGGTCTTACTACAAAAACAGCATGGGGCTAGACGACCATATTGTGGACAAGTGTTACAATATGGCACGTCAGGCCCGAAAACTTCACATCCCCATCACCACATTTATGATAGCACAAGACTCCTATTTAAAAGAATTTGTGCGAAACTTTACAGAAGCGAACAAAGGCAAGGCATTTTTTACTGGCCTAAAAGGCTTAGGTGAAATGATTTTTGAAGACTATGAACAGAACAGAAAAAAACGATTGAGATAAATGAAAAAAAGCAAGACACTAGGGGATCTAAAAAAAACAGATTACAAATCCCTTTCCATTCAACAAGAACTGGCAAAAAACTTAAGGGCACGTATGCAAAGTGGAGTGCCAACATTTGAAGGGCTTTTGGGCTATGAAAACACAGTTATTCCCGATGTAGAACGCGCATTGCTTTCCGGGCATAGTATCAATTTACTTGGATTGCGAGGCCAAGCTAAAACAAGACTTGCACGACAACTCACACAACTTCTAGACGAATGGGTACCTGTAGTGGAAGGGTCTGAAATAAACGATGACCCCATAGTACCTATAAGTAACTATGCTAAGGCGCTCATTGCAGAAAAAGGAGACGATACTCCTATCATTTGGTTGCATCGAGACGATCGTTTCTTTGAAAAACTGGCTACACCAGATGTAAGCGTAGCCGATCTAATAGGTGATGTAGATCCTATTAAAGCAGCCAACCTAAAGCTGTCCTATGCCGACGAGCGCGTGATTCATTTTGGCATGATTCCAAGAGCTCATCGATGCATATTTGTCTTAAATGAATTGCCTGACTTGCAAGCGCGGATTCAGGTAGCACTTTTCTCCATATTACAAGAAAAAGAAATTCAGATACGTGGCTTTAAACTCCGACTTCCTATTGAAACCCAGTTTGTCTTTACGGCCAACCCTGAAGATTATACCAATCGGGGAAGTATTGTAACCCCGCTAAAAGATCGTATTGGTTCTCAAATTTTGACACACTATCCGCACAACCTTGCTACGGCCAAGGCCATCACTCGACAGGAAACCCATACCAACAAAGCTGTTCAAGAGGCGATTCATGTTCCAGAATTGGCTCGTGATATTTTAGAGCAGATAGGTTTTGAAGCAAGAAAAAGTGAATATGTAGATGCTAAAAGCGGTGTGAGTGCCCGTATGAGTATTACAGCTTTTGAAAACCTAATGAGTGCGGCGGAACGCCGCATGCTGTTGTCTGGCGAGCAAAACACCTGCGTCAGAATGTCTGATTTTTTGGGGATTATCCCTGCTATAAATGGAAAAGTGGAATTGGTCTATGAAGGCGAGCAAGAAGGAGCAGAGCAGATTTCTTTTCACTTAATCAACCAAGCTGTAAAAACCTTATTCCCAACCTATTTTCCAGAAATTAAGAAGTTAGAGAAGCAAGATGAAGAAGGTCCTTATGACCAGTTATTGGGGTGGTTCTACTCAGACAATGAATTATTTCTAGAAGACAGCCTTCCTGATAATATATATCACGACACCTTGAAAGGCGTTCCCAACTTAAAAGAACTTGTGGCTACACATCAAGCAGATTGCCTTACTGAAGACCTGTTTTTTATGATGGAATTTTTACTGTGGGGGCTTGAGGCAAACAAAAAGCTAAACAAATACCGAACCATGGAAGGTTTTCAGTTTAAAGACGGCCTAGGAAACCTGTTGGCTGGGCTCTAACACCCCCCCATCAAAAAGCGTGTTAAATCAACGTTTCTAGCTTAAACCCTAATTAAAGTTCAATGCGTTGTCAATTAGGGCGAGGTGTGAATATGCTTGGGGGAAGTTCCCAAGCAGCCTTTTAGAGCTAAAATCTATATCTTCACTAAAGAGCCCCAAATGGTTGCTGTAGCCTAGTAGTTTATCAAAAAGCACCTTAGCATTTTCTTCTTCTCCAATCTTATATAAGCTATTAATAAACCAAAACGTGCAGACCGTAAAGGACGAACTGGGCAAGCCAAAATCATCTTCGTTTTTATAGCGATACAAAAGGCCTTCGTGCATCAATTCTTTTTCAATGGCCTTAACCGTTTTGACGTATTTTGGGTCTTTGCCTTCAATAAAACCATAGTATTCCATCAATAAAACAGATGCATCAAGATGTTCGGACTGGTAAGATTGAGTAAAGGCCTGTTTTTCTTTATTCCAGGCGTTGTTCATGATGTCGTTGTGTATTTCTTCTCGAAGCGACTCCCATTTGGCTGCAGACTTACCACCCTCAATCAGCGTTGAGATTTTTATAGCCCGATCAACGGCTACCCAGCACAAGAGCTTAGAAAAGGTGAAGTGGCGATCTTCATGCCGAAACTCCCAAATCCCCTTATCAGCCAGTTGCCAATTTTTTCGCACCACCCAAACAATAGACTTTACAATGGTCCACAGTTCCTCGTGCTTTTCATCATCTTGTGTGTAGCTTTCAATTTGATAGTGAATAACATCCATCAGAATACCATAAATGTCGTTTTGCTTTTGGATGTAAGCTGCATTGCCAACGCGTACGGGTTTTGAGCCTTGATAACCGTCAAGATGCGCCAAGGTTTCTTCGGTTAAAGTTTTTTCTCCGCTGATGCCGTACATGATCTGTAGTTTTTCATTTTTGTCGGGAACCAAATCTATAATATAGCGGATAAAGTTTTTGACAATTTGGTTGTGCCCCAGTTTTGCAATCACTTTTATTACCATTGAAGCGTCTCTAATCCAGCAAAAACGATAATCCCAATTCCGTACTTCGCCAATGGTTTCGGGCAAAGAAGTAGTCGCTGCCGCTAATACCGCACCTGTCTTTTCAAAGGTTAATAACTTCAAGGTCATTGCACTTCGTAATATTTCTTCGTTGTAGTGCTTAAAAGAAGGTGTTTTATGACACCAATTTAACCAGTAAACTTTGGTACGCTCAAACTCATAGCAAGTATGTTCTAGTGTAGGTATATGGATTTTTTCATTGTAAGACACACTCATAAAGTGGTCTTGTGTAAGTGTAAGTTCGGTACCATTTAGCATGGCATTTTTATCTAAATCGGTATACAAAAACAAGGTGTCGTAATTTTTGTCGTCTACCACACTGACAAGAAAATGGGGTTTGACAAAGTTTTTTGTTTCACCAACAGCATATTCCAATCGCGGGTCATAAATAACGCGATATTTAGGCGCTCCTTTTAGATGTCTTAATAGCCGTGTAATTTCGGGGGGTGCATAGTAGACATTGTCCTCTTTTTTATAGCGCGGCATGTAGTCAACGACCTCAAAAGCGTCGTGTCCGTTAGAAAAACGCGTGCATAAGATGCTGGTTTTTTCAATATAAAATTGTGAGATAGAATAACTTTCGTCACACGAAATTTTAAATTCTCCTCCAATTTTTTGATCGAGAATTTTTCCGAAAACAGAGGCAGAATCAAATTGTGGTAAACAACACCATTCTATTGAGGAATCTTCATTTATAAGGGCCGCAGATTTACAATTTCCAATTATCCCGAAGTTTAGGCTGTCAGCATGCTTTGCGCCATTTTTTTTTGACATACATTGTGGTTCAAAATGTTTACTTAAAAGTTGTTAATGGCCAAGAACATCATCGTTTCAAATCGCCTTCCCATTAGAATATCTAAGGTAAAAAATTCTTTCAAATTTACCGCGACAAGCGGTGGATTAGCTACTGGGATGAAATCCATACACGAACACGAGAATTCCTTGTGGATCGGTTGGCCGGGAATTGGCATAGATGAAATTGCACCTGAAGCTTGGGTACCGCTAGCCAAGGGGCTTGAAGAAAATAATTATGCCCCCGTACTCTTAGATAAAGAGGAGGTGGAAAACTTCTACTACGGACTTGCCAATAAATGCCTCTGGCCCCTATTTCATTACTTTATAGAAATTTCAATATTTAGTGAGACACATTGGGAAACCTATGTTGAGGTAAATAAAAAATTTAGTCAAAGTGTAATTGATAAAATTGCACCTGGCGATACCGTTTGGATACACGACTATCAACTGATGCTGTGCCCTAAAATGATAAAAGATGCACGCCCAGATGTCAACATTGGATTTTTTCTACATATCCCTTTTCCTTCATTTGAAATTTTCAGGACATTCCCTTGTCGCGAAGCCCTTTTAGAAGGAATGCTTGGCGCTGACTTAATAGGTTTCCATACCTATGATTACGAACGTCATTTTTTAAGCTCTGTGCGACGTATTCTACGTAAAGAAGTTCAATTTAATAGGGTAATTAATGGCTTTCGTGAAGTGGTGGTAGACACGTTCCCTATGGGGATTGATTACGACAAATTTCAACGTAAAGCGAAGGAACACCTTGCGCAAAAAGAAAACGAAAAATCGGAGTTAAAAAAACAATTAGAGTTGCATAGAAAAGGTGCCGAATCGGGGAAATTGATTCTTTCAATCGATCGCCTAGACTATACTAAAGGAGTGGTAAACCGCATCGAGGCTTTTGACCTTTTCTTGACCAAATATCCAGAGTATTTAGAGAAAGTTCGCTTGCTGATGCTGACCGTTCCTTCTCGCTCGGATGTGCCTGAATATGCCAAATTGAAAAAAGAAACCGACGAGTTAGTAGGTAGAATTAACGGCAAATACGCAACGGTTAATTGGACCCCTATTTGGTATTACTATCGAGCAATGAGTTTTGACGATCTAATAGATCTATACATGACATCGGATATTGCCATGGTAACTCCCGTTCGGGACGGAATGAATCTTGTTGCTAAAGAGTTTATTGCTTCTCGAGTTTCGGGTGATGGGGTGTTAATTTTGAGTGAGATGGCGGGCGCTTCTAAAGAATTATTCGAGGCGATTCTTATCAATCCCTTTGATAAAAATGCCATGGCAGACGCCTTGCTGAAAGCCATAACCATGCCTGTTGAGGAACAAAAACAACGCAATATCGGAATGCAAAAACGATTAAGCCGATACACCGTTGATTATTGGGCAAAAGACTTTATGAAAGCACTTCAATCTAAAAACGAGATCAAAGAGGAGATACAAATTCCTAAAATTCACAACGGAACCCAACAAAAATTAGTTCAAGCCTTTGCTAAGGCAAAGAATAAGATGATTTTTTTGGATTATGACGGCACGTTGGTTGCTTTCAATGAAAAACCTGATTTAGCAATACCAGACGCCAAGTTATTATCAATAATCGATAGGCTTTGTAAGCTCCCTAATACCGATATTGCCATAGTAAGCGGCAGAGATCAGGCATTCTTAGACAAGTGGTTTGCAAAGCTCCCAATTACACTTGTGGCAGAGCATGGACACTACATAAAAAGAAAAGGTGCTGAATGGAATGGAAGTGTCACAGGCAAAAAGGAATGGATGGCAGATGTGTTGCCTATTTTCGAAACATTTACAGATAGAACTCCAGGAACTTTTATTGAAGAAAAGCACAATAGCCTTGTTTGGCACTACAGAAAAACAGACCCCGAACTGGCTGCTGGCAGAGTGGTTGAAATTAAAACGGTTTTATCGAGCCTAATTTCAGATGAAGTAACAATATTAGACATGGACAAAGCCCTTGAAGTGGTAGATCGTCAAGTCAATAAAGGCAGTGCGGTCTTTGAAATCAAAAACCAAGGCGATTATGACTTTATTCTTTGCATTGGTGACGACGTCACAGACGAAAATATGTTTGTGAGCTTACCCGATCACGCCTACACTGTTAAAGTAGGGCGTAAACCCACAGCTGCCAAATATTATATTGAAAGCGTAGCACAAGTGAAAGCGCTATTGTTAGGAATGGTTCCATGATTGAAATGAACCCAAGTCAGCTTCTCCTTCACCGAATCAAAGCAGCCTTTCGTGAAATAATCGAAGCTCCTTCATCCTTCACACCTCAAGAAATAAGAAGGTTAAGCGCCCAGCAGTTTCAATCTATTTTCAGCGATTTAAAAGTGCAAATAAAAGGTTCGGAGCACCTGCCTTATGAACAAGGGAGTATATTTATTTACAATCATTTGGACAACCATTCCAGCTTGATAGCTGCCGACAACTTTCAAATCACATTGGACAGTCACTACATTAGTGGTATGCTTCACAAATACTATAAAGCGCCTGGTATTCGTGTAGCGCGTCATTCGCTATCACATGAGTCAAATCACAAGGCATACTATAAACGTTTTGACTACATTAGGGTCTACTCGAAAAACTTTACTCCAGATCATTTGAGTAAAAAAGAAGTAAAAAAGGAAAACAAAAAATTTTATACGTTGGCAGCCCATGCCTTAGAAAACGATACGAGCTTGGTCTTTAGTCCAGAAGGCCTGTCATACAAAACAGAGGCATCTCCAGGGCCGTTTAGCACAGGAGTTTTTAAACTTGCTTGCAGCATGAAAAAGCAACCCAAAATAGTGCCTTTGGTTATGGTAGACTTCGATAAACTACCTCACAAGGCTACCTATAAATGCCAGGTGATGCCTGCTTTTACCATGGCAGATTATGATATTCACAATCCAAGCGACCCAAGACTTCCTGAAGTAGTTAAAAAAATCAATAAGAAATATAAAAATTGGATACAGAAACTTCGGTTGGAAGAAGCGCATTTTGAGCGAGAAATAGCGGTCCTAAAAAGAAAAGTGAGCCAATTTAAAAACCAAAAAGCATTGACTGTTTTTTATGGAAGCTCCTCAATACGCTTGTGGAAAAACATGGCAGAAGACTTGGCACCACACCAAACGTTAAACCTTGGTTTTGGAGGAGCCTTTATCCATTCGTTATCTCATTATTTTGAAGATTTATTTGACGACCTAACCCCTCAAAATATCATGCTCTATTTGGGAGGCAACGATTTGACTTTAGGCTTTGACGCCACCAAAATTGTAGCTGATATTACTTCTTTTATAGAGATGATTCACAAAAAATTCCCCAAGGCCAACATATACAATATATCCATCAAGCCTTCATTTGAACGTGAAAATGAATTAAAGGAAATATGGCATATTAATGCAGGTGTCCAAGCGCTTGCAGACAGGCTTCCATATGTACACCAACTGAAACTTTACGAAAAACTAATGGACGGCAATCATATCAGAAGAGACGTCTTACTCCAGGACGGTCTTCACCTAAACGAAAAAGGGTATCAAGCCCTAAAAGAACTTGTTTTGGCAGCGTTAGAAACCAGCGAATAAAGGCTTCCTAAGCAGCGCTATTTTGCTTCTTGATTAGGTTTAGCGCAGAACCTGCTTTAAACCATTCAATTTGCGCTTCGTTATAGGTATGATTTGCCAGTATAGTATCAGATGACCCGTCGCTGTGCGCCACCTCAATGGTAAGCTGTTTTCCAGCTGCAAACCCAGATAAGTCAACAAAGTTAAAGGTATCGTCTTCTTGGATGAGATCATAGTCAGCCTCATTTTCAAACGTAATCCCCAACATACCTTGCTTTTTTAGGTTGGTTTCGTGTATACGGGCAAAGGATTTTACCAACACAACTTTAACCCCTAAGTGTCTAGGCTCCATGGCTGCGTGCTCACGCGAAGAGCCTTCGCCATAGTTGTGGTCACCTACAACAACAGTTTCAATACCTGCAGCTTTGTATGCACGTTGAACATCTGGTACGCCTCCGTATTCTCCTGTGAGTTGATTTTTAACAAAGTTGGTTTTTTGGTTGTATGCATTTACTGCACCTATCAAGCAGTTGTTTGAAATATTATCCAAGTGTCCACGAAAACGCAACCAAGGACCTGCCATGGAAATGTGGTCTGTTGTACACTTGCCAAAAGCTTTGATAAGCAGTTTTGCTCCAGTTAGGTTTTCACCATCCCAAGGGGCAAAGGGTGTTAAGAGTTCCAAACGTTCAGAGCTTTCGCTTACTTCTACAGAAACACCAGAGCCATCTGCCACAGGCGCCAAATATCCATTGTCTTCCACGTCAAAACCACTTGGTGGAAGCTCAACTCCCGTTGGGGCCTCAAGACGTACCTCTTCCCCATCTTCGTTGATAAGCACATCTGTTATCGGATTAAAATCAAGTCTACCCGATATGGCCACTGCGGCTACAATTTCTGGAGAGGCAACAAAGGCATGGGTGTTTGGATTTCCATCTGCGCGCTTGGAGAAATTTCTGTTAAAAGAGTGTATGATGGCATTTTTTTCTTGCTTGTCCGCACCCGCTCTAGCCCATTGTCCAATACAAGGACCACAGGCATTGGTGAATATGGTTGCATCTAAATCTTCAAAGATTTCGAGTAAACCATCACGCTCTGCAGTGAAGCGCACTTGTTCAGACCCAGGATTGATACCAAAAGTAGCTTTGGTAACTAGTTTTTTATCTACTGCTTGCTTGGCAATGGAAGCTGCACGTGATAAATCCTCATAAGAGGAGTTGGTACAAGATCCAATCAGTCCCCACTCTACGTCTACGGGCCAGTCGTTAGTGGCGGCTTTTTCAGCCATTTCCGATACAGGAGTAGCTAAGTCTGGCGTAAAAGGGCCGTTGATGTGTGGTGTTAGCGTATTTAAATCAATTTCAATGACTTCATCGAAGTATTGCGCTGGGTTTTGGTACACTTCCGGATCAGCGGTAAGGTGTTCTTTTACTTCATTGGCAGCATCTGCCACATCGTCTCTGTCGGTAGCACGCAAGTAGCGTTCCATTGAGGCATCGTAGCCAAAAGTGGAGGTTGTTGCTCCAACCTCGGCACCCATATTACAAATGGTTCCTTTTCCAGTACATGACATGGATTCGGCACCATCTCCAAAATATTCAATTATAGCTCCAGTTCCTCCCTTTACGGTTAGGATACCCGCAACTTTTAGGATGACGTCTTTTGGTGCAGTCCAGCCGTTGAGCTTCCCCGTAAGTTTTACCCCGATGAGTTTTGGAAACTTAAGTTCCCAAGGCATATCTGCCATTACGTCTACGGCATCGGCACCACCAACTCCTATGGCAAGCATACCTAATCCGCCGGCGTTTACCGTATGCGAGTCTGTTCCTATCATCATGCCGCCAGGAAATGCGTAGTTTTCTAGCACTACTTGGTGGATGATTCCAGCACCAGGCTTCCAAAAGCCGATGCCGTATTTGTTGGATACGGATTGTAAAAAATTAAAAACTTCCGCAGATGTGCTGTTGGCTGACTTTAAGTCGGCAATGGCACCGTCTTTGGCTTGAATAAGGTGATCGCAGTGTACGGTGGTAGGGACAGCCACTTTTGGCTTGCCTGCTTGCATAAACTGCAAAAGGGCCATTTGTGCGGTTGCATCTTGGCACGCAATTCGGTCAGGTGCAAAATCAACATAATCAACGCCTCTTTTGAAGACTTGATTCGCTGCACCATCCCACAAATGGGAATACAATATTTTTTCAGAAGCCGTAAGCGGCTTGTTGGTTACTTTTCTAGCCGCTTCTACACGCGCTGCTAGGCGAGCGTAAGTGGCTTTTATCATTGCAATATCAAATGCCATTTTCGATGTATTAGTCTAAAGCGTAAAAGTATAAAATACTCCGCTTATTTTGAGCCTTATGAACAGATTTAATATATAGATGTATAATTGAAGTAAATAAGGAGGGTTTATTATGTGTTTATACAAATACGTGTAACTTTACAACATGAAAAAAGCGGTTATTGTCAGCGGTTATTTTAATCCCATTCACAAAGGTCATCTGGAGTATTTTCACAATGCAAAAAAACAAGGCGATGCCTTGTTTGTTATTGTAAACTCAGATTATCAGCGCGAATTAAAGGGTTCTAAAGAATTTCAGGATGAAAAAGAGCGGATGATCATCATATCAAACTTCCGTGTGGTAGACAAAGCTATTTTGTCTGTTGATCAGGACCGCACCGTTTGTGAAACCTTGACTAAAATATACAGAGAGTTTGGTGATGAATATCAATTAGCATTTGCCAATGGCGGCGATCAAACTAACGATACTATTCCTGAACGCCCTATTTGCGAAAAACTAGGCATTAGGCTTATTGACAACCTTGGCGATAAAATCCAATCGTCTTCTTGGTTGCTAGACAAGCATTGATTAAATCCGCTACAAGACGTTAAAAGGCACTGCTGCTCTTGTATTACCCCAGCCCAAGTGTAAGACTGGCGTATCATCCCCTGAAAACACCATTGAAAAGGCCTCTAAAGCATCATCTGCATTTGTGGTGGGAACTTCAAAACGCAATAAATCTTCACCTTGGTTGTATGAATATGACCCCCAAAGATTAGTCGCCTTGTTGATGATAAGGGTCATTTTTTCTGCGTCAAAAATGGTAAAAAGAGAATAAGTGCCTACTGGAACGTCAGTTCCACCAATGGCAATGGCCTTAAATACACGAAGTTCTGTAGCTTCATTAGCACCTGTTCGCCATATTTTTCCAAACGAGACGATGTCTGCAAAGGCCCTGCCTTTGAGTTGAGGTCTGCTATATGTAATTGTTGCAACTTTATCCGAAATGCGATAGCTTGCGGGAAAAGAAGCCTTATCCATAGGACTTTTATCAAGACCTCTAAAATTTTGTGCTTGTAAAAAAGGAAGACTGAAAAGGAGTAGGGTAAGTGTTAATTTTCTCATTGTATAGGTGTTTAAATAAGCTGTAATATAATGCTTTTGTCATAAAATAAAACCCGACTAGATGCTGAAATCCAAAGTCAATTACCGATTTATTTTATGTATTCTTCAATCAAATATGCCGTTAGGGCTAAGATTACACAAATTGCAATACTCCCCCAAAAAATACCACCTACTCCCATAATATATCATTTAATATTAATGGGCGTTATCTTAAATACGAGAAAAGCCCACCTTGATTGTTATCCCTAAAGATAACTAAATATTAAAGAAATCGCTTATTTAGGACAATCCCCTTTATCAAAAGCCGTTACCCCACCATAGAACGTAGCGGTACATGCATTACTATAGGTGATACCGTCACAACCACATACAGGATCGTACTCTTTTGTACAGGCAATTTCTTTAAGCAAGTTATTGGGATCAGTACAGTTGCTAGGCGCAGTCCCTTTTGTAAAGTAATACGAAACTTCATCGTCTGCAATTTCTGGTACATCAATGTAGTGCAGCGCTAGGATATTATCAGCAATGGTATAGCGAAATTGTCTTTTGCTAGACAAAAGGGTTAGGGTGTCATCACTTACAACATAGGACTCAAGCTTATTAGGTGTAGAAATACCCACAGCATTGCCCTCCACACCTTTACTTACTAAAACACCATCTTCAAAGAGCCAAAGCTGATTATGTTCAAAACCATATTTTTCAAAATTACAGTAGCAGACTGCTTTATCAAGGATCCACTGACCCTCAAGTGTATAGTCTTGGGCAAGATTTTTGTCTTCACAATTAAAAACGAACAGCAAAAAAGAGAGCGTTACATATTTCATAGACACCAAAAATTTAAAACAGCATTAACATAACTAGAGCAAAATACGTGCCTAGTCTTCAAAGCCCATTTCCCAACTGCCGTAAATGAGGTTAGGGATTAGAATAAATTTTTCTCCCAACAAGGCACTTGTATCGTTCAACCGTTCTATTCTTACCTCGTTGGATTGATTGTAAAAACGCGCATCAAAATCGGCGAGATTATCACCTAAAATGAGCGCTATATTAAAATTTGTGAGTTGATTTCTTCTAGCCTCTTTGTTGCCATCTTTATCTCTAAGTAGCATGATGGTATCGTCGTCAAAAGGAAAACCAGCGCTGATGAGATTGGCTTTTGTAGGCTCATAATTTTCAACCTTTCTATTGGACACGTAAATGATTTCAATGCCAAGGGAGTCTGCATAAGTGTAAAATTCTAGCGCACCGGGAATAGGCAAAGCTGTTTTTTCATACACCCAGGCAGCCCAGTTTTCTTGTGTAAAAGTGGTGTTTTTTTCAATCAGCATTTCATTGTAAGGGAGATTGTTCAGTACGGTTTCATCTATATCTGCAATAATGGCCAAAGGTTTTTCGCTATTTGTGACAAGGGCTTGATCCACTTTCATTTTTGCAAGGTTATAGGCTTGGATGCAAAGGGCATGGTATTCAGCCGCATTTTTTTGCCAATACATGGAATGGTCTTTTTGCGAATGTTTAGGCGAGCAACTTAGTACCAAGCCTGATAGTAATAGAAATAAGAGCTGTTTGTTGATGGGTTTCATGCCTTAGACATTAGATTATTCACGATTGTAGTTATCGTAAAGGTATAGGGGCAAGGCCAGTGAAAAGCCTACGATAAATAGCGAAACAACGTACTTTAGAAATTGCTTCATACTGATATATTTCACCTTTACCTCATAGAGTATAAAAATTAAAAAAGTGGTAGCGGCTACGGTTAGGTCGGCATTTAGAATCTTCATTCCGTAGTTTAGGTTGATTTGCTCAAAAAACAAAGCCGTTGACCATTCCCAATTATTTGCTTCAATAAACTTGTAGATGTTGTAGTATGGTAACACTACACCCAAAACACATAACAAAGCAAATAGTTTTTTCATTTGATATTTAACATGCTTTTGAATATTCTGAGCTCACATAAATAAAAGTTGCGTAATCGAGTATAAAAAAACTTCATAGATTTATTTTGGCTTAATTTCCTCTTCCAACTTTACGAACACCAGATGATTTAGGCTTGTTACTTTTGTTTGATACTTTTTGTTTACCTCCCTTTTTTTCAGAGGCGCTTTTATTTAAACTATTACCAAAAAACTTGCTAGACATATTTGAAATTTTAGTTAGGCACTAATTTAATAAAAATCGAGGAGCATAAGCGCACCCCTCTTTTTTTAGTTCTGCTGCACATTCAAACGCGAATAAAACCGCTTAATTCTCATATTTTTCTAAGTCCAAAAGAGCCGCTTCCCATAAAGTTATATTTTCGGACAATACGGCTTTGGCGTTGTTATACTCATCAAAAAAGGCAGGTGTTAGGGTATCGTATACTGTTGCTATACGCGCATCTTTTTCCTTTATCTCCGCTTCGAGAGATGAAATCTTTCGCTCTATGGTACTGATCTTGTTTTTAAGTTGTCGGAATGCTTTTGATTGCTTTGATGCAACAGTTTTGGTTTTGGTTTTCTTGTTGATAGGTTTCGCTAGAGTATCGAGAGATGCCGATCCTTTGTGCGCAAGGTACTGATCAATATCACCAAGGAAGACCTTAACCTGCTTGTCGCTAAAGGCGTAGACTTTGTCTGCTAGCCCTTGAAGAAATTCACGATCGTGAGAAACCAATATCAGCGTGCCTTCATAAGCGGCTAGGGCTTCTTTTAAAACGTTCTTAGATTGGATGTCCAAGTGGTTGGTCGGTTCGTCCATCACAAGTACATTAAAGGGCTGTAACATCAGTTTGCAAAGCGCCAATCGATTTCGTTCCCCTCCAGAAAGCACGCGAACTTTTTTGTCTACGGCTTCTCCTCGAAACAAAAAAGCGCCTAAATAGTCCCTAACCTTGGATCGGTTTGTTTCGTTTGAACTGGCGATAGCTGATGCTAATACCGATTCTGCTCCATTGAGTTGGTCTGCTTGGTTTTGGGCAAAATAACCCAACATAACATTGTGTCCCAGAGAACAGCTGCCTTCATAATCTAATTCGCGCACAATGGCCTTGGCCAATGTACTCTTTCCCTGCCCGTTCTGCCCTACAAAAGCAATTTTATCCCCTCGTTCAACGGTCATATTTACGTGTTTAAGCACTTCTTTTGAACCATAAGATTTTTGGAAATCTTCCACTTCAATTACGACTTTACCTGGGCGAATGGCGGTGGCCAAGCGTAATTTCATCGTTTGGGTTTCTTCGGCATCGACCTCTATGCGCTCAATTTTGTCTAATTTTTTGACCAGTGATTGCGCCATACTTGCCTTAGAAGCCTTGGCTCGAAAACGATCGATCAATTGTTCGGTTCGAGCAATTTCTTTGGCTTGGTTTTTTTGAGTAGCACGTTGTTGGGTGCGTATTTCATCTCGGAGCACTAAAAACTGGGAATATGGCTTTTTAAAATCATACAGGCGCTGTGCCGAAATCTCCATGGTCCGGTTGGTAACATTGTCCAAAAACATTTTGTCGTGGGAAACCAATAACAACCCGCCTTTAAACTTTTTCAAAAAGCCTTCAAACCAAATAATCGACTCAATATCCAAATGGTTTGTTGGTTCATCTAAAAGCAATAAGTCATTGTCTTGTAAAAGCAATTTAGCTAGTTCGATACGCATCCGCCATCCTCCTGAAAATTGCGATGTTTGTTGATCTAGATCTTGTGTTTTAAAACCCAATCCCAAAAGTATTTTTTCGGCTTCTCCTTCAAAAGTATACCCGCCCAATTGTTGAAACTGCTCATTGTACTCACTTAGCTTGTTTAAAAGAGCGCTGTAGGCCTCACTTTCATAATCTGTTCTAGTAGTAAGTTCTTGATTGATATGAGCGATACTTTTTTCAAGACGTAGTAGTTTAGGGAATGCCGAACGGGCTTCTTGGCGCACGGTACGCCCAACTTCAAAATCGATATCCTGACGCAGAAACCCAATTTGTAAATCTTTTTCGGTAGCAAGCTGTCCAGAATCTACAGCGAGATCTCCTGCAATTATTTTAAGCAAGGTCGATTTACCAGCACCATTCTTTCCAATAAGTCCCACCCGATCTCCAGAGCCCAAGCGAAATGAGAGGTCCTCAAATAGTGGCGTACCACCAAAAAAGAGACTTAGTTTATGTGCATTGAGCATGAGGTGCTTGGGTTACTTTTAGGTTGCCAAAAATAACAGAATTATTGATCCTAGCGTGAATCAAGGCCCTTAATTGTGGAGGCTAAGGGAGTGAAGTCGAACTATTTTGGGGAGGATTTGGAATTATTTTAAGTCCAAAGCCATAGCTAATATTCTTATTAAATTTTTAGTGTAAGTCTCTAGTTTCTGAATCTTAATAGTCTTCACCAAATCATTCACAATATCAATAGAATTAAAACTATTTGATTAATTCTCAGATTGATTTTCAAAAGGTTTCTATTTTGAAATAAGAATCATTTTCGATTGTTTCTTTTGCTTTTCATTAATTAAATTTACAATATAGGCACCATTAGAGAGTGACGAAACGTTAATAGAAGTTTCAGAACTTGAATCTAGGAATTTTTCTAAAACTTTTTTTCCATCCATAGCGTAAATGGTTACCAATTTAACGCCATTTATGTTCTTTAAAAACAACATATCACTAGTTGGTATAGGAAATAATACTACTTTATTTGTGAACTCATTATCTTCAACTGAAAGCGCTAAAGTTCCATAAAATTCTATCTCTCCAACAGCACTCCAAACACTTACTCTGGTATCACCTGCATTATTAAACCTTCCAAACCCTAATAATTTCAAATAACGAGCATTTGCAGTAAATTCATATTGATTAAAATCAGTTGTGTTAGTAGCAGTTAATAGTAAATCTCCTGTTGTAGGTAATGCCATTGTAAAATCTGAAACTTCTGTTCCTGTTGTAGACACCCACACTTGAAAACCGAAAGGATCTGATTTACTGGTTGTACTAAATTGTACTAAATCAAGATTATGAATATTACCTAAATCGTAAATAATATATTCGCCATCTCCTTTGTAGTCGCCAGAAAGAATAGCTCCATCGTCTGCAGCCCAAACTGAATTATTATCTTTATCTAAAGTATTCGCTGCATAATTAAACTTATCAACTCCGTTTACTTCTTCTTTTGAAAAAGAATGAATAATAACAGGATCATCTGTTAGTCCAGTATTGATGAGGTCGTACAAATCTGTTAACTCAATGCCATTTTGAGTTATATTTAAAACTCTTACAATATCATCACCACCTGGATCTTGTGTGAAAGTTACAGAACCAGCTCTACTGTTTATATCTGTATTTTCAGTTACAGTGACTGATACTGTTTCATCGCCAGCACCAAAATCAGTATTAATAGAAATCCAGCCATTATTTTACAGAGCTGTCCAACTTACATTAGCGCTAACCGAAACATCGTAGCTAGCCGCATCTGAAGAGAGTGTTGACAAGCTACTTACTGTTAATGATTTAGGTATTATAATAGTACAATCACCATCAGTAATCTTGACTCCTAAATTATTTAAAAAACAAGCTCCAATTTCATATCCAACCATATCATCAGTAGTTGGAGTATAAGCACCCATGTCAGCACCCTTTCCAGAAGAACCAGTTCCTGAAAATGTAAATATTTCACCATCTGGAGTAGCAGTAATTCCGTTCTCTAAAGAAAAACCTACGTTAGTTTCTCCCAAAGTAGTTCCTGTATAAACATTTCCAGAATAAGTTAATGCTGTGCCAAGATCAGCATAAGAAGTAGGTGTATCACCTGTAATTATTTCTGTAATATTTGCGTGACCAGCAGTAAAATAAATCAAGTTATTTGAAACTGTTCCGGTTGGATCAGTTGAGCCTTTATCTGTATTATAATATAAAGGAGCATTTGTGTTTATAATTGTGTTATTTGAAAGATTAATATTTTCAACTTTTTGATATCCACTTGAAGAATTACTAGATTCACATGTATCAGCACTAGTTGTACTTCCTCCTAAAAATGTTATACCGTTGTTCCACTTTGCCTGATCAATAACTGTAATACAATCTTGTATATAATTATTAGTAATTGTGTGTTCTCTATCTACAATTCTAATTCCACCTGTACCGTCTTCATCTTCACCTAAAAAGTAATTTCCATCAACTGTTGCGTGAGAACCGTGACGAAGCACTAAAGAACCTCTAGATTTTCTAAACGTATTATTAGAATATGTGTTATTCTTACTTTTATTAGTGATAATTTCATTTTCTCCATCGGCTTTATAAAAATAATTGTTAGTTACTCTAGCACTACTATTTACCATTTGATTAGAACTAGTACCTATACGTATGGTTTCACTATCTCCAGCATTAGTTAAATCAGAATCAATTTTCTCAAAATTATAGAAATAATTATTACTAATACTATGTCCAACTTCATCACAGCTGTTAGCGACATTATAAGAAAGGTCAATAAGAATCATATTGCCAGCATTTGTTTTATTCATAAAGGAACAATTAATTACAGTGTTATAAGTACCGTACATATGAATCCAATCATGTTTTACACTTGTTCCAACTTCTATGTCATCTGGATGAACTGTCAAACCATCCATTGCACAATTTTGAATTGTACTATTATTAGCATAATCAGTGCCATCTCTAAATTCAATAACCTTGCTCGATCCATAGCCTCCTTGCCAGTAAAACCCATCGACAATAACGTGATCACCACCAATACTCATTTGTAAACCACCAGTAAAAACAACTTCTCCAGGGGTTTCAGCTTTAAATGTAATAGGCATAGCTGCTGTACCAGTTGTAGGTGAAAATTTAATTCTTTCATCTGTAGTATAAACACCATCTGCTAAAATAACAGTATCTCCTGCACCAAGTGATGCTGATAAAGCTGTAAGATCTTCAGGGTCAGAAATATTATGTGTAGTTTGTGAGTATAGATTAAAAGTGATCAAAAATGTAACGGCTAAACCGCCTAAATTTTTGAAGTGAGTGATGTTTTTCATTATAATAAAAATATTGGTTAACCAAACTGGTTAACCAAATATAAGAAAAATATACTATTAGGTGTAAAAAATCTGAAATGAATTATGATATTGCCATTATTAGCTTGTTTTTCAAACTTAGAATGTTAGATAAAAATATAGCCATTGATAAAATACATTTTATATTGAAAAAGTTCTTTGTTGAAGTTATTGTGAAATATATTACTTGATTAAATATGTTATTTTTGAAAACAGCTCAATAGGGTGTACAATAAAGCCCCTTGGCTTTTTAAGGGGCTTTTATTTTTAAATCCAATGCTGCTAGCATCTATGTGTATAAAGATGATGGGTAAGGTTTTATATATATAATAGTAAGGTTATGATCCCAGATATTTTAATAAAATGTAAAAAAAATTGGAGATATTTCAATGAAAAAATATAGTTGAAACTATTTTTGCTTTAAACTTACATTAGTCATATATTTTACAAAAGATTTAGAAATTAATTAATGGCATTTTTCTGTAATTTATTAACACACCCAAGAAAATTATTTATTATTTATTTTAATATTGGTGTTGTTTTCACTTCCATAGCTCAAGGAACAGATACAATTGAAAATATAATTAAAAAGCTTTCGATTGAAGAAAAAATAGCAATGTGCCATGCACAATCAAAGTTTAGTTCTAGCGGAGTTCCAAGGCTAGGAATTCCTGAGCTATGGATGTCGGACGGACCCCATGGAATTCGTGCTGAAATGAATTGGGATGACTGGAACTATGCAAATTGGACTAATGATTATATCACAGCATTTCCCGCATTAACATGCCTGGCAGCCACATTTAACCCTTCCTTGTCTCTTGAATACGGAATAAGCCTTGGCGAAGAGGCTAGGTACCGAAAAAAAGATGTCTTGCTCGGTCCAGGCATAAACATATATCGGACGCCTTTAAATGGAAGAAACTTTGAGTACATGGGCGAAGATCCATATTTAGCTGCTAAAATGGTTGTACCCTACATAAAAGGAGTTCAGCAAAATGGGGTTGCTGCTTGTGTAAAACATTTTGCACTTAACAATCAGGAGCAATGGCGAGGGCATATAAATGTAGAAGTTAGTGATAGAGCACTTCATGAAATATACCTGCCCGCTTTTAAGGCAGCTGTGATAGAAGGAAAAGCATGGTCTATAATGGGTGCTTATAACAAGTTCAGGGGACAACATTGTTGTCACAATAAGATTTTACTTCAAAACATTCTAAAAAAATTGTGGCGTTTTGATGGGGTAGTTATTTCTGATTGGGCAGGAACACATAGTACAAATGAAGCCATTCATAACGGCTTAGATATAGAGATGGGGACACCCTCAGATATAAATATTTCCAAACGATACCCCTATCAAAATAATTTTCTTGACAAACCCTTTTTAGAAAAAATAATTAGCGGAGATGTGGATGAGCGAATTTTAAATGACAAAGTCCGGAGAATATTAAGGCTAATGTTTCGAACCTCGCTAAATAAAACAAGAACTTTCGGAAAAATAAATAATTCAGAGCATTATAAAACTGCTTATAATATTGCTTCTGAAGGAATAGTATTATTGAAAAATTCAGAATCATTATTACCTCTGGATAAGAACAAGAAAATTAAAATTGCTGTTATTGGGGAAAATGCAAAAAAAACAATGAGTGTAGGAGGTGGTTCATCAGAATTAAAAACTAATAAAGAAATTTCGCCACTTTTTGGTATTAAAAAAGAATTTAGTGATGCCATAATAGAGTATGCTAGAGGATATAGTTCTGAAAATAAAAATTCAATTGGATTAAGAAATGAAGCAATATCTATTGTAAAAGATGCAGATGTCGTATTGTTTATTGGAGGATTAAATAAAAATACTTTTCAAGATTCTGAAGCAGAAGACAGGAAACAATATGAACTGCCTTATGGACAGCCAAAATTGATAAAAGAGATAGCAAAGTACAATAAAAACATAGCTGTCATATTAATTAGTGGTAATGCGGTAAAAACAGATTGGAAATCAGACGTAAAATCAATACTTCAAACTTGGTATTTAGGAAGTGAAGCTGGAAATGCAATAGCAGCAATCTTAAGTGGAAAAATTAATCCGTCAGGAAAATTACCATTTTCATTCCCAGAAAATTTAAATGATAATGGGGCGCATCACTATGGAGAAAAATCATACCCAGGAAAAAATGGCTCACAATTATACGAGGAAGATATTTTAGTTGGATATAGGTGGCATGACACAAAAAACATAAAACCAAGCTATGGATTTGGTCATGGGCTTTCATATACAACATTTGAATTGTTAAATATTCAAAGTGACAAAAAAACATATACTTTAAATGATAGTATTAAAGTAAGTTGTGAAGTTAAAAATACAGGGGGTATTGAGGGGAAAGAAGTAGTACAAGTATACATTGGGAAAAAGAACTCAAAAGTAAAAAGAGCAAAAAAAGAATTAAAAGCATTTAAAAAAGTTTCTGTCTCGAACAATCAATGGATTGAAGTGAATATTAACATTAACATTAAAGCGCTTGCTTATTACAATGAAAAAAGTGCTTCGTGGGAAATCGAAAAAGGCAATTATATCATTTATATAGGTAATGGATCTAGAAATATTTCCAAAGAAATTGAAATTACAATAATTTAAATCTGTGATGTTTAATTCACAGTAAAATTCAATGTACTGATATTCGCGCCTAACTCTAAACTTCTTAGGCCTGGAGAAGAGTTTCCAATGCTAATTTTAAATAAACCAGGGTCAAAAACCGAGTTACCCTCGTAATCGACAAATTGTAACATTTCTTTATTAATCTTAAATGTTACTTTTTTTATTTCTCTTGGATTAAGTTTAATTCTTTTTACACCTTTTAAACTTGAGTTTGGTACTCTAAAGCTTGCATCCAAATCGCTTACATATAATTGCACAACTTCCTCAGTTTTATAATCACTCATATTGGTAATAGTGACTTGAGCTATGTTTTCTTTATCATCTGTAAAGATTGTACTAGACATCGATATTTCAGAATATTTAATCTTAGAATAGCTAAGCCCATAACCAAAAGGATACATTGGCTTATCTTTCAAAAATTTATAAGTTCTGTTGTCCATACTATAGTCAGCATAATCAGGGAGTTGATTTATAGAATTAGGTATTGTTACAGGAAGTTTACCAGAAGGGTTGACATCTCCAAAAAGAATTTCTGCAATTGCTTTACCTCCCTGCTCTCCAGGGTACCAACAATATACAATTGCATCCACCAAATCTGAAACGTCACTTAACTCAATTGCAGAGCCTGAAGAAATAACTAAAATAAGTGGTTTGTCAGGCGACTTTTTCCTTAAAGCTTTAATGTAATTAATTTGATTTTTTGGTAATTTTATTTCAACTCTGTCACCATTTGCAGAAGATAATATGGCGGCTCCCTCCTCTCCTTCAATTAAAGCAGAAATCCCCATAAACGCAATTGACACGTCACTAGATGAGGCAAGATGCATCATTGAAAATGATGTTTTTAATTTTGGGTTGTTTAATTCAACTCCAAGGCTGTATCTTACACTAACGCCGTGATCAACTTTTGAAACAATCCCCTCTAAGGGAGTGATAATTTCAGAACTTAATCCATTATAATTGCCAATAGCCATATCAATATTTGCAGCATTTGGCCCAGTCACAAAAATTCTATTGAGTTTTTTGCTGAGTGGTAAAACGTTATTAGTATTCTTTAATAGCACAATAGATTTTGAAGCGGCACTGTAAGCTAATTCTTTATTTTCTTGGGAATTTATATGTTCAGAATCCAGATGATCATATGGACCAGAGCCTTGTTCTTCAAACATGCCTAGTTTATACCGAGTGACAAGAAGACGTTTCAATGATTTATCTACTTCATTTTCGCTCAATAGACCCTTTTTTACTGCAGTTGGTATTTTTCTATACAAGTTACCGCAGTTTAAATCAACACCTCCCTTAATTGCGTAAGCAACACTTTCCTCGTCTGATATTGTGAATTTATGGTTTGATTTAATATCATTTATAGCGCCGCAATCTGAAACCACATGCCCTTTAAAGCCCCAATCTTTTCTTAATATCCCTGAAAGTAAATCATCACTTCCACAACATGGCTCATCATTAAGTCTATTGTAAGCACACATTACAATTTCAACATTAGCTTCAACAAGTGTTTTAAATGCAGGCAGATAGGTTTCGTATAAGTCTTGTTTGCTTACAACTGCATTAAAATGATGCCTATCAGCTTCTGGACCTGAATGAACAGCAAAATGTTTAGCACAGGCTGCTACTTTTAAATAATTTGGATCATTCCCCTGTAAGCCTCTAACAAAAGCACTCCCAATGAATCCACTCAAAAAAGGATCTTCCCCATAGGTTTCTTGCCCCCTTCCCCACCTAGGATCTCTAAAAATATTAACGTTTGGTGACCAAAATGTCAAGCCGGAATATTGACCTTTCATTCCTCTCTTTTGAGAAATGTTGTACATGGCTCTAGCCTCATCTGAAATTGCAGAAGCTACATTCTCAATAAGATCAGCATCAAATGTTGCTGCTAGGGCTATTGCCTGTGGGAATACAGTTGCCTTTCCTGCTCTTGCCACACCATGTAGAGATTCATTCCACCAATTGTATTCATCGAGACCATAATCGTATAGAGCAATCGAGGCATTTAACATTTGAGAAGCTTTCTCCTCTAAAGTCATTTTTGAAATTATTTTTTCAGCCTCAATTTCAAATATGTTTTCTGAATTGGCATTTTTTTGGGGAAATAAATAGCTGGTTGAAAAGAGTAAAAATATAATTAGTGGTAATCTATCTATCTTCATTTACACTTTTTCTTATAACATTTAACTCTTCTTGTTGTTCTTTAATAGCATTGATAAGTACTGGTATTAGTCCTTGATAGTTCACAGACAACGTACCGTCTTTATCCTCACCTTCTTTTACAAGCTCTGGAAAAACTTCCTCTATGTCTTGAGCCAGTAATCCAATCTTATTTACTTTTTCGTTAGACTTCATAGTATAGCTCTTCCCGTCTATTTTCATAAGCTTTGCAAGGGTGCTCCCAAGAGAAATAATATTAGATTTTAATCTAGCATCTGAGTTTACTGTTAGGTCTCCAGCAACAGTCGTATCACCATTATATTTAACCATAAAAGCATTTGATGGGTTGTTCCCTCTTGCATATGCCTGGGTATTTATATCACCGTTTCCGATTACAAATGCTACTCCTATTGGAGCCCCATTGTAAGCACCATCAGTATAAAAGTATCGACCTGATTCCGTGTCTCCCTCTCCAACTGCGTTGTTAACCCCAATAGCTAACATTCCTGCATTATCGGCAACAGTTCTAAAGCCCATTGCAGTAGCTGCTTGATTTGTAGCACTTGTTCCTCTATTCAAAGCCATTGATGCATCGGCCGATGCAGTATTATACTTACCCATAGCAACAGCACTACCGCCGGTACCTGCGCTTGCGGTAACATCGCCAGCAATGTTTTGATATCCAGAAGTGAAGTTTGTACTACCCCAAGAGACATTTTCCTGTCCTAGTGCAACAGATCCGCCTCCAGCAGCGTGGGTCTTAAACCCAATTGCTATTGAGCTTGCACCTTGGGCATAACTGTTTTTTCCAATAGCTACTGAAGAGTCACCTGTAGCATAGTTGAAATTACCCATTGCAACACTGGCTGTACCAGCAGCAGTATTTCTGTAACCAGATGCAAAAGAAACATTTCCTGTCGCCCTTGTCTTATATCCAAATACCGCTTGACCTATATTGTTAGTATCTAATCCCATATTCTCTGTAGAAATTCCATTCTATCCATTATTTCCTGGAATATCTTGTATTCCAGCAATGTTATTCATGCCCATAGCAACAGCACCTGTTCCTGCAGCTCTGTTGTACGCATTA
>Ga0228657_1000168_pt1 | contig 41071 bp, 60 predicted proteins | sample 70DmetaG_FD_182743 | JGI IMG/M metagenome (GOLD analysis project Ga0228657, IMG submission 182743) | Seawater microbial communities from Monterey Bay, California, United States - 70D | ecosystem: Environmental > Aquatic > Marine > Coastal | place: USA: California | collected 2016-10-07 | reverse complement strand
CCTTTCCACTGTATAGTATTTTTATTTCCCCAAATTATTGGAAGTGTACCAGTTAACATTGCATCGATATGTTTTTCTGTTAAAAAATAAGGAAATTCATTCTCTACAACAATTTCATATCTATAATCTTTTAATACATCAATCTTTTCTTTTGGGTTATGAAAATCTACAACACCTGGTCTATTTGCCTTTAACCAATCTCTCATTTGATGTCTAAGGTTATGTCCTACTAATCCATAATTCTTATGAGACCAAATAGTAGCAATGTTTTGTGTCTTCTTATGTAATTGGCGATCTTCTGGTAATATCATTGTTCTTGAACCTGCAATATAATATCTATATTTTTCAGGATATTTTCCGGTACCTTTCCATGCAGGATAATGTACTAAAATATAATCAAATAGGTTTTCATTTTCTAATATCCAGCCATTCAACGCCCTGTTAAAACCAGCAGGTTCCATTTGAACCATAATCTTATACTTATGATTTGTATTTTTTACAATAGTTTCATGGTGTTCCAACATTCCATCATAATCTACAAATATTCCTATGTCAGTAGGTTCAGTTGTGTATTCAAGATACTGACTTGATGTTGCAGGGTGTAGGCCTAATCTTTCTTGTGGGCCAAAATTCCATTTATCCCAATATAAGTTGACCTTTGTCTTAGGTTTTATTAGATTTTTAAATATTTCTTTAATTTCAGAATTAACATCAATAGATGGTTCATAATCTCTTTCTATAATATACATAGGAGATCCTATTCTATCATTTATGTCAAGCCATCGCAACCCTTCAATGACACCATTAAATTTACCTTTATATTTTCCTGCATTTAAATGAATGCCATCAACAGCAAACCAATCATTATAAGGTACATTATGTTTTGCGAATGATCCATGAATACTTTCTAGTTTTATACTAGACGCTTGTGTTAATCTTTCTAATTCTTCATTAAAGAAATTAGTCAAATTGTTTCTAGAATCAACACTACCCCAAGTAGGATTCTTAATTGTCCCTTGCGGCATTTGATCTACACCAGATGGAATTGGTGCCCAAACACCTAAATTTGTTGTAAAACTTTTAAAGTCTTCTATAAAGGATATGTATTTAATTACACATTCTGTTACCTTCTTTTCATAAGGTATCTTTTCACTCTCTGCTCTAAATCCTAAGTGGCATCTAATGTCTATTTCACCAGCAACAAAAAACAACCAATCATCTAATGTATTAAAGTTTTCTTTTTCTAGCCATTCCATGATAGCAGATTTATGCTTGTCTATATTATAAGCAGTAGTAGGACCTAGATGTAAAACATTAAAGCTTTGTTTAAAATCATGATGATCAAAAGAACCTGTGTGACTATCTCCAACTATGTAAATCATTTATCTGTGTTATTTAAATATTTATTGTCTCCATAATATTCCATTTCCTTTTTAGCCTGTTCTTCAGAATAATACCAGCCTTCAAATGTAATACCGTCTTGTTCAGTGATGTAAGCTAAATACCAAAGGTTTTCATTTTCTAAATATTGTAAATTCCACCCTATCATTTAATTTCATCTATGCTTTTAATTTGATCTTCAGTAGATCTATTTCTATTATATTGATTTACGAGCCAATTATCTTTAGTTTCTTTACACAGATTTTTACTAGCATAATCTGTTAATATATTAGGAAGCCATGCATGAACTAATAAAGCCAATCCTATTTTTGTTGAATTATACCAATGCCCTAGGTAACTAATGTTATTATCTTTTAAATGTTTAAACATCTCCTCGTGTTGATCCTTCTAATATTAGTGAAAAAATAATTAATGATGCTGCCAAAAGAGTCTGACCTGTAAATAACTCTCCATCGGTTACTACACTACTCATTAATAATCCTATACCTACAACCATAGAGGCATACCATCCATGTTCTTTTAAAAATCTTTTCATACTTTTTTTAAGTTTTCTATTTGTTTTAAAATTTCATCAGCTTCAAAATATTTTTGATCGCTTTGTGATCTATTTACTTTTGATAATTTAAAGGCCTGATCCATTAAAGATTTATACTTTTCTTGTAATTTATCTTCTTTACTTTTTTTCTTAAATAATCCAAACATATTACTTTCTTTTTATTACTTCGTCTATTATACCGTACTTCTTAGCTTCATCTGCACTTAACCAAAAATCTCTGGTTGCATCAGCCGCTACTTGTTTTGCAGTTTTACCACAATACTCTCCTAATAATTTAAATAAAGTATTGTTAACTTTTTTCCATTCTTTCATGTCAATTTCAGCATCTTGAATATTTCCACTGAAACCACCAGATGATTGATGTAACATTGTTTTAGAGTGTCTTAATGAACTTCTCTTTCCTTTTGTACCAGCTCCTAATAAAACAGATCCCATAGATGCAGCCATTCCAGTATTTACAGTTCTAATATCTGATTTAATATAATCCATAACATCAACCATAGACAAACCTGATTTTACAGAACCGCCTGGTGAATCAATATGCATTGTGATATCTTTATTTTCTACCGAATCTAAAAACATTAACTGTGCTTGGACTACAGTAGACATACCATCATTAACTGGACCAGCAACCCAAAGGACTCTGTCCATCATTAATCTTGAAAATATATCCATCTGTGTTGCTCTTAACTCCCTCTCTTCTAAAATATAAGGAGTCATTGAGTTTTCAATATGCTTTTCATAATAATTCAGTTTTGATGAACTTACATTATGATCACTCATTGCATATTTTTTAAATTCTTTTCCGTAATTCATATTTCTTCTTTTGCCTTGGCTAAACCTTCTAATGCTATATCTATATGTTTAGCATAATCTTTATTTAGTTTATATACTGGTTGTTGAATAAGATAATTTACAATAAAGCTATAGAACAATTCTACTCTATCCGTAGCTTCTATAATATCTTCTTTAGTTGGATTTAGATGCTTTCCTGTCATGATTACCTTTTAATACATTTAAGATTAATCCTAACCAGGTATTTCCTCTATACCTTTTCTTTCCTTCTATGTTAAGAAGGTACTTTGCTTTTGTTTTCATATTTTGTTTTTAATATTGTGTGTTAAAGAAGAATGTTTGAAACAGTCTTCCATCATGTTTATCTTTACCGAAGTAATCTAATGAAGTATGAAACATATCACCTCTGTAAAGTACTAATCTATTATATACATTACCAACCATAGCTGTCATATCCCATTTTGACATATCTCTACTATGTGGCCAACAATGTTTTTCTAACCATTCATTATCATAAGAACCATCTTCCAATCTAGGTGGTGAAGATAACCCAGTTTCTTTATGTCTAAATAGTCCAGTACCACCAGAAGCAGGTGCATTAGGTGTTAAGTAACATACACCAGCCCAATTAGTTGTATGGTCTGGGTGAATCCAGCTTGAATCTTTTTCGGTTGTATATTGAAATGTTGAGGTATACTCTGATTCATAATAAGATATTTCTCCACCTGCATTTCTAACAATATGTTGGATGCTATCCTTAAGTCCTGGCCAATCCCAGAATGTTTTAGTTCTCTGCCCTGGGTAATTACCTTTTACATCAAACGGTTGGTTTAATGCAAATTCCCTTACCGCATCAACATCTTGATAAAAATCATCAGTGATTATTAAGTCTGTATTCATTTTTGTATTTATTTATTTCGTGGAGTTTATACTCTGAGTCTATCCATCCACTGTGCACATAGTCCCATAAAGATCCGTTAATTAAATAAGGATGAGGTTGTGCCTTGGCCCATTTCTTGGCTTGAGTAAAACCTTTTGGAGAATACTCAAATTCATTAATATGTTTATACCTAGGGGTAAATAGTTTTCTTAAGAACCTTATCATATTTAACTGTTTATTATTATATGGTAAAATAATAAAAGGTTTAAGAAAATTAAATAGAAAGAATGAATACTATCACCATGATTGTGATATAAAGAAATGAACTTATGTCATGTTTATTTTGTTGTTCCATATATTATTTATGGCAAAAATCTCTAATGGTTTTCATTTTTAATATTAACTTATTGTTAACAAATTGTTAATCACACTCTCCATAGTTTGATAAAAAGGTAAGTAAATCTTCTGCTCCTACAATTCCATCTCCATCAAAATCGCCTTCACATTCTGTTTGAACACAAGATGCATAGTTAGGATGTTCTGTTAATAGAGGAAATACATAACCGTCTCCATTTAAAACAAAGGCTGTACCTATGTCTGCACAAAAGATTATAGTATATCCACCTGCTGGTAAACCAAAATAATTATTACCACCATCACAATCTTGATATTGGAAGTTAGTCCATTTTTCAGCACCTACTGAAGTAAAGACATGTTGATTACACTGTCCTATAGTATAAAAAGGTAAAAGAAATAGTAAGGAAACAATTAAATTTTTCATGTTATCTAAATATTGTTATATGACCATTCTCTTCAATAATTTCAGGAGAATCAGATTTCCTACCTTTAAGTTGATAAAAGTAAACGCCATCCTGTGCATAATAAGATCCATTGTTTATACTCCCATCCCAATAAGGATAAGAATCAAAGTCATCACCATAACCGCTATGAATTAAAGTACCCCACCTATTAAAGATTTTAAATTCTACATCTACCCAACATTCCAATTCATACATTAATTTCCATACATCATTTATACCATCATTGTTTGGTGTAAATGTATTAGGTGCATAAATACTCCCTTCACCTAAACAAGGATAACCTGGATCATCTCCACAAGGTAAACCTGTTATACAATCAACCCACACTTCTTCTGTAATATATTGCATAATTGTATCTGTAACATAGATATAGTTATCCACTATTACATCAACATAAATTGTATCTATGATGTATTCTGTTAAATAAAGGGTGTCTATGATGATTTCAGTTTCAGTAAGGTAAATCGTATCAGTAAAATTTTGAGTGATGTAGAGAGTGTCTGTGATGATCTCTGTTTCTGTTATGTAAAGAGTGTCGGTTACATAAAGAGTATCTATTTGATAAATTGTATCAGGTATACAAGGATCATAACAAACAGCTATTCTATTATCATCTATATTAATATCAGGATATGTCTGTGTTTGATTAAAACTATTACCAACAGTCCACCCGTTATCTGGAAAATCATCATAACCTGCCGTTTGTGATAAATTAATTTGCCAAATTACTACTTCCCAACAGTACCCTTCAAGTGGAGTAGCTAAAATACACTCCCATGCAAATGGTGGATTTATATCAATAGTCACAGTTTGACCAGTTTCCCAACCACCCCAATTTGTAACATTAGTATATGACCAACCTGGGTGAAATGTTGTAGAAGTACAATCTGTGTTTTCTCCTAAGTCTTGTCCAGTGATTTCATTTACATAATGAATACCAAAAACAAGATGAGATACATTTTCATTATTATTTACGGAACTAGACCCATTGCCATCGCAAGTATTTCCATCGAATTGAGTAAATTCATTACATCCACAATTTTCTGCATTAACAAATTCAATTACAAAAGAATGGTCATCATCTGTTGTGGCAGGTGGTGTTTGACTTATGAGTGTTAAATCACAGGTTTGTGTATAAGCACTCGTAACTAGGAAAAGCCCTATAAAGGCCATCATTAAATGTTTCATTTAAGAGTATGTTATTTTTGGGTTACTCCGCGTTCAGAGTTATTTGGATAGCATATCCCACATAGCAGGATATTCTTCTTTGAAGTCTTCACCGTAAGTTTCTTGCCAGATTCTAGCAATTTCTCTTTTATCGGTTATCTTTCGTTGTCTTATGATTTTGGCAACGCCAGGATATTTAGTAGAAAACTTTTCGCCATAAGCTTTTTTCCACATAGCTTCCATATCTTCTTCAATATGATCAGTATGTTTATGTTTACCATCGGATGCTTCAGTACCGTCTCTTTCAGATGATTCATTTACAGCTTTGCTAAAAGTTTTCCAACTATTAACAGGTTGTCCTTTTACTTTAATTTTACCAGTATAAGTATCAAAATAAACTTCAGAACCTTGATAAGTTAAATCTAATACAAGTGTATCATAACCTTTACCTATTGCAGTACCTCCTCTTATTCCTAACCCAGCTTTTTCTGCCCACCTAGCAAGTTGCTTTACATCTCTAAGAACACCTCTCTCTTTTGCAAATTTTTCAATGTTACTAGGAATTTGTGCAGCTTCAATAATTTCTGTATCAAATGATTCTAAAACTCTACTATTCTTTTCAATGTATGATAAGAGAGCCGGTGTTTGTTTAATCATTATACCTTTAAAGGTTGGCTTATCAAAATATTGTGGACCTTGTGATGATCTACTTGAATATTTGTTCTTTAGTGAAAAATGATCAGCAAATACTCCACCTGGTAAATTATAAATAATAGTTCCTTTAGGAAGGGTTACATTTGAAAAGTTTCCAATAATAGCACCTTTAGCATCTTTCTTTAATTCATATTTTCTATCTTCTAACGATGTAGTAAAACCAGCCTTTGTACCAGATACTGGTGATGTTCTTAATTCATTAATTGATTCTTTAACAAATACAATAAAAGATTCTCCTGCTGAACTAGGATCTTCTAATTCTTTAAAATCTACATTATGTTTCTTTAGAATCTTTTTAGCATCATCCCATTGGTGTGATACATATGAATAAAGAATAACTGTATTTTCATCTTCGGTATTAACACCAGCTTTTTTCCAAATCTTTTTAGTATCATCATCAGCATCATCAAGCCAATTAATTTCAGAACCTTTTTTCTCTAAATCTTTTAATGCTTTATTTGCATCAGGTGCTTTACCTTCTCTAACCATTCCTCCATGATCAAATTGAGATTTATTAACAGTAAAGGTTCTACCGTCTTCTCCTTTTAACTTTAAAACATAACCATTATTGTCAAGTACTTCTACTTTACCGCCCATATACATAAGCTTAGTACCTTTTTTGATTTTCTTAAAATCTTTAAGGTCTATCTTTTTCATATAGTCCTTTTTAAATCCTTCGTATGTTTTAAAATATCTCATAATTAAGCCATTCTGTGTTTGTCAATTCTAGCCATGATCTTATCCTTCTTGGCCATTAGTTTAGTATATTCTTTTTCTTGATTCATCATAGTAGAACCATATCTATCTGCAACTTCACCACCTTCTGGTTCGGCTTCTTGTTCCATGTCTCTAAGTGTTTGAGCCATTTCATCACGCAAATCTTTAATCTGTTGGTCTACATCAAGCCTAGCATCTAATAAATCCATATACTTATCAAAACTTAACCTACGTGATTTTGCTTTGGTTGGTTTAAATTTAGGTAATTCTTTCCTAGTTGCTCTATATGCTACTAACACAGGATCATTTAAATCTGTTGCTTCAGTAACTGCTGATTCATCATATCTTACAATATCAGAATATTCAATTTCATGCTCTTCTCCGTCTTGGTCTAATCCAAAAATAACTTTATCTTGCCACATATCAGCATTATCATCATTACCATTATTAGGATTATAGATAACATATTCTTGACCGTTACCTAGTTGAATCATACCATCATCCTTTTTCATAGCTTTCATCAATGATCTCTTAGTAAATTTTGCTTCAGTAATTGTTGATTCTACAAATAAGGTTTCTCCAGTTTTAGATTCAATATTAATAGTAGCTCCAGGATATTCTTTTTGTAATTCATTAAATACAGCAGGTACTGCCGCAGGAGTATTAACTATTTCTTGTTTAGTAACTGAACCATTACTTACTACCACTACAGTTACAGGATAACTCCCTTTCTTTGCAGCTTTATGAATAGCAGATAATTTAGCTTCATTTATAAATTCACTATGACTTTTAAAGTATTTCATTATGACTGATTTTTTATTTCCTTTTTGATATCTTCATGAAAGTTTTTAATGTAATCTTTAGCACCTTTCTTATCACCATCTTCGATCCAATCAATTGCAATACCTAAGTTAGCAAAAGGTGTATGATAATTTACATCCGTTGCCGAATCAAATAATTTGTTTAACATCTTAATAGGTGTTTTCTCATTTACTGTTAGAGCATACTTTAGCATTCCATCATAATCAAAATCACTAGACCATTTATCACCAGGCTTAAATTTCTTAGCCTCAGTTAATGATTCATATTTATGTCCTACGATTATACAATTTGCAACACCAGGAAAGAATTCTCCTTTATCGGTTTGTATTCTACCACTTGAACTTGCTTTGTGAGGTTCTGTAAAACCTTTAACTGTAATTGAGTCTCCCCTAAAGTCTTTAGTCTTATATGGTAATTTAACAATCTTTCCGGTTTTTTCATCCATTAATTTAGCAGCCTCAGTTAATGATTCTCCAATACTACCGGTCATTTTTAAAAGTTCTTTACAAATTGCATTTGCTTTTCCACCAGTAATACCTCTCATCTTTAAAGCATACATACATTCAGATTTATCCATGTCAGCAATCTCTTCACCGTTTACATCCATTAATTCATCAAAGATTTCTTTTGCAGTTGCCTTTGCATTTTCATTAACAGATTCTTCAATTCCTAAATACTTTGCAGCAGCAGATTTTAATTCTTCATAGGTATATTTGTTAGTTAATGCATCATCTAAAATAGTTCCTCCTTTTTTACCGATAGCATACATTGATACATGATCAAATCCTAGCCATGGGCCAACGAATTCATCAGTTGCTTTTAATCCTAGATCAACTGATAATGTCCATGCTAAAGATCTTCTTCCTAAGAATTGGTCATTCACACCTAATTTACCAGCTTTAAGATAACCTGAGGCATTTACTGCTTCATTCAATTCAGTTTCTTCGTTTGATTTGCTTTCGATAATTTTATCAAAGCCTTTAATATATTTCATATCTTTAGATTAATTTTTTTATATATTTAGGATACATCCATGTAATCTCCATGGTCACAGACAACACCTTTCTTTTTTAATTCTTTACAAATTTTATCTAAAAGACTTGGTCCATAAGAACTAGGTACTTCTCCTTTAATACCTATTGACTTTAATAATTTATTAGTATCATCTAGAGATATCTTTGAAGTATGTTGAACATTAGAAGTTTTAGCTACATCATATAGATATGTTCCATAAAATCTACCACCTTGTTCAGTATAAATAAAGCTCATACCTTTTATCTTAAACGGTTTACCACTACGATCTTTATAGTTTACCGCTTCATTTATAAATTCATTGAAGTTTTTCATATTATGATAATTTAGATTTTCCATCCCATACCTTTACGATATAATCTTTACCGTCTTTTTCTAAGTAACGAGGATCTTGTTTAGTAGGTCTCATTAGTAAGCCGTGTGAGTTTGCGTCTCTTCCTAATTTAGTATCCTTTCCTTTTGATTGCCATGAAGAACCTCCTGAAAAATAAGATGAAAATTGACCACGGTTATCTCTATCTTTTGGATCTAATCCTTTAAGAGTTAAGATATGTTTTTGTAAGTCTCCCCATTTAGATTTACCGTTCTTTTCAGCAAAATCCAAAACTTGCTTTTTAATCGTGTCTAATTTCTTAGCTTCATTAAGGGATTCAAATGTGTGTAAGTTTTCCATTTTTATGTTATCTTGTTTTATTATTTATTCTACAAAAATAAAGGATCCAGGTAAAATACCCAGATCCTTTTTAAATTTACTTCTTAGTTACTAAACCTCTTAGGAGATCCCAGTTTCTAGTTAAGAATACGCCAAATGCAATTCCTGCATAAATCTTATAACCGAATATCCACAAACCTGCACCAATACCTAATGATGCCAATGCAGAAAATCCTTTTGTGTCAATCCAACTTACGACTTTTCCAAAAATTTCTTTAACTTTTTCCATTGTTGATTAAAATTATTTTTAACTAAGCTATGGCAATTCTGCAGCAATTTGTTTAGAATGTTTACATGTTCCTCTAAATTTTCCTGCAGGACAGTCACAACTTAATCGGTTACCATTTTTAGTAACAGTATATTTATTCCCAGTTGAGCCTGTAACTTGAAATATTTCCTTTTTTATGTTATCATAAGGGTTTGTAACCTCAACATCATCAAAAGAAATATGATCTTCTACAGGAATCCATCCAGGAAATAAGTATTTTTGCCCACCTATGTTAGCAAAGGCAATTCCCATATGAGATACAAGTTTAATCTTACCCATACCTTATTCTGATTCGTTAGCCCATTCGTTGTCTAATGTAGAAGAACACTCCACTTTATTAATATCCACTTCTCTAATACTAAATGATGCAAATGGTGTACTATGCAATTTCTCCAATGCACAGTCCTGGTTTGGCCAGTTGTACCTCTCTCGTTCTGCTATTAGTTTAGCTTTTGATACTGCGTGCTTATCATTGTAAGCATCGATGTAAATTGTCATTGTTGCTGTATATCTGCTCATCGTATATTAAGTTTATTAAGTTGATCTAAAGTACCTTCAAATCCAGGTATGTCTTTTTGTGGTTTACCATGATTAGCAATTCTATTCATAAGATCATTAATCTCATCTCTGCTTAACCATCCTACAACATCATCATTATGATCAGGGAAGAATTCTTTAGTTACCCATTCTCCATCTGAATCAAAAATACCGATCTCAAATGATAAGAATTGATTTATACTGGAGAGGTCTTCTCTGGGTGTAGAGTATACTCCGAAGCCTGCGGATACGGATAATTTTAGTCCGTTTTGAAAATGAGTGGTAGATCTGAATCCACCTAACCCATCTTCTCTTTTAAATATAATGTTATGAAAGTTCATAGTTCTCTTCTTTATTAAATTGATTTCTAATTTCTTTTGTCAGCATTTCAGCTGTGATTGATAAATCCTTACCCATAAAGTCAACTTCATGCTCTCGGTATTCATATTTGTAATGTTCATTGCTTTTTGCAGCAACGAGGTTTGTAAGTACCTCTTTCAGATCATCCGCATACATGATCATATCACCTAAGATATTTTCAATTTCAAATACCTGACCACCTTTAGGCTTCCAGTAAGGAGTTGCCGTGTCAGAGTAATTTTCGTAGTACTGTGCGTGAATTGTAATTGTAGCCATAATTTCCGTTTTTTAATTGTTTTTATATAATATAAATATAATCAATTTTGTTGGGAATTGAAAATATTTCTAGGACTTTTTTCTAAAAGTTATTAACAATTTAGATATCAAAATTTTCTTGGATTTCTTTAACTAAAGTTTTAAGCTCTTCCTTGTTAAGAGCAATGTGAGTAAAGAAGTCTCCTTGGTCTCTCAATGTTAATTGAAGTTTCATACCTTCTTTTCCTCCGCTGAATCTTGTCAATGACAATTCAGTGTTTTCCAATTTACCAGTTTTAGTACTGTGGAATTTTCCTTTAAGTGTGTTTAATTCTGTTGACATAATTTCCGTTTTTTAGTTATTAATTTTAGTATCCCATTATTGCCATAAAGGCTACGAGTAAAATAGAGCCACCAATTAGAGTTTTCCAATACCATTCTTTAACCCAGTCATCTTCCCATACAACGCAGTGAAAAACAAAGCTTAAAAGTAAAATGAATAATATGCCTAGAAAATCTAATATCACTATTCCTCGTTTTTAAGTTTAGGCCACTTCTTTAGAATCATTGTACATAATTCATATTCTTCCCTTTCTTGAAAAAGAACCAAGAATGCTTCGGCTGCCTGGTATGGAGGTACATCAGGATTATGATCTTCCGGTACTTTTCCATCCAAAAGTTCGCAAACGCTTAGATCGGTTAAAAGAGTTTCGGTATCATAATTAGACATACCCACAAGGAAGTCTTGTAGGTAGTCTTTTGGTATGTATTTTAGATTCTTCATATTATTTAGAGTTTTCCATTTGTAACATTCTCATAGAACATTTGTAACCTCTTCCTAGAGAATCTTTAAAATTAACTGGAGCCTTTCTTGCTCTTGTATTGAATCCGGTTAAGGTATAAGATTTACCTTGGATTGTAATTTGATCACCTACAGATAAATGATCCATGCCGTGTAATCCTTTGTGGCGGTTCCAATCCATTGCTTCTTTTGTAATTGCTTCTCCACCTTCACTGATAGTATTTCCCTTTAATTTAAAGGTTACCTCATTTCCAGAGAATGATGCGTTACCTGCATGTAATTTGATTCCAAATTGATTTTCTACAGCTTTAAGAGCGTTGTCGATTTCAGTTCTTAGGACTTGTAGATTAGCCTTGTTAAATGTTGTGATTTCCGTTTTTACCATGTTGATTGTTTTTAATATAGTTTGAATTAATATATTATAAATATAATCAAAATAGTTGGGAATTGAAAATTATTTCACAACTTTTTTCTAAAAGTTATTAACAATTTAGAATCGTTGGTTATAATTAGGCATATCAATCACTGCTTCCTTTTTACCGTTAAGAATATCAACTAAAAGATCAATACCGATCTGAAAATCTTCCTTTGTTTTGGTAGGTACCATATAAAGAATGTCATTTAGTAAATCCATCTTTCCTGATGTGGTGCACGGCCCACACCTTAAGTACCAACCGAACCTAGCAGGTTGCATACGGGTAATTGCATACCATTGTTTATTGTCCATTTGTACCAAAAGTCCTTCAACTTTTGTAGTACTTTTCATTGGTTTTGTTTTAAGAACTTGTATCATAGTTTTTTTTAAATTAATTCTAATTTCTCTTGTCTATCAAAAGGTAAATATTTTTCTAATAGAGAAGTATGTTCTTCTCTGTATTTTAAGACGGCCACTTCTTTTGCTTTTGCTTCTACCTCGATGTCTACAGCATGACCGTAGTCATTGATCTTCTCGTATACCATATCAGCATGAGCTTGTGCTTTACATTTAGGATCTTCGAATGTACGGCGACATGAAGAATAATGAAATAATGGTTTTACATTATGATGATGCCAAGTACTCATTGCCAATTCAAAAGCTTTTTGCTCAGATAAACCACCTGGCTGAAAACGGTGATGGTGAAAATCAAATGTAATAGGTACTTTTACTGCTGAGAAAATACCGTCGTGGAGATCCTGTACAGAATACATACTGCCTTTGTCATCATTCTCTACAACTAACCTGGCTTGAGCAGATTTAGACAAATTGAGATAATTAGAGGCCCATCTACCCATAGTAGCCATTTTGTCACCGTATACACCATTGCAGTGGATATTGATAGGATAGAAGTGAGATTGTGGAAGACCCATAAGATCCATGATCTCTGCTGTTTGGTTTAGCTCTTTTTGAGTTTTTTCAACCAATACAGGATTAGGAGAACCTAATACATTGAAAGGGCCTGGATGGAAAGATAATCTTTGGCCATATTTTTGAGCCAATGTACCTGCACCTTTTAGAAGTATTGATATCTTTTTGAAGTCTGGTAATTCATTGAGCTCATACTCTGACATCCAAGGAAACATATCCGATGACATGCGATATACCTTGAAGCCGTTCTTGTCATTCCATTTGATTATCTCAATAAGATCTCTGATATTTTGTAATGCTAGGTTGCTGACATGAGACATGCCTTTTTGCTGAAATGTAATCTTTCTACATGTACGGTTTACAGTAATAGGTATATTTCGTAAATGTAAATTGATACAGCAGTATCCTAGTTGAGTATTTGAATTCATATATTGTTATTTTATTAAAATATAACAAAAATAATTAGATTCTGAAAGATTATAATTAATCTAAATCATACCATCCTCTTTTTACTCTATCTAAATAATTATCCCAATCTTTAATTAAAGCTTCAGCGGTAAACCTTTCACCATTTTTTCTACAATCCTTAGGGTCAATAGTATTTATAGATTCTATTGCATTAACAAAATCTTTAAAGTATGAACACCTAAAACCAGTAACTCCTTGAATTACTGATTCTGTATATCCACCATGATCAGTACAAATAATTGGGGTTCCTGATAGTTGAGCTTCTACTGAAGTTAATCCAAATGGTTCTGCATAATAAGAAGGGGATATTACAGATTTAGCTTTTGATAAATATTCTTTTCTATCTTCCCTATTAAGCAATCCTACATGCTTTACATTATCAGGTAATTTGTTTCCTACTTGGCCTAGACCACCTTGACCAGCTAATATAAAGTTTTCATTAGGGAAGTGCCTAGCAAGATCTAAAAATATTGTAATACCTTTTGTTGTATTCGTTCTTCCCATAAATAAATGATAATCATCTTTATCTTCTCTGTATGAAAAATCATCTAAACAACTCGCCATAGGGTAAATAGTAGTTTCATGCCATAAATGATAATCATCACGTTCATGATAGCCCATACAGTAATGTTGGTTTGAGTATGAAGCAAAAACTCTATAAGGTGTAGATTCATCAGGATGTCTATGACCTATATGAGCATCAATAACCTTAACATCTTGGAATCCTGCATTAGATAACTTATTCTTAACCACCGAGCACGCAGGTGTCCACATACATAAAATAAGGTCTCCTGGTTTATAATTACTTAAAATTAATTCTGATGCTTTTTCATCAAAGATTCGCTTACCTTCATTATTATCTTGCCAATGTGTATTAGCAATATCTTTAGTAACAAAATACTTCTCTAAATGTTTTTTATCTGCACACGGCCATTTCTTTGTGCATTCTACCGTAGACTCTGAATAACCGTAATAATGAACCTCGTGGTTATTTCTATGCAAATAAGTAGTTAAATAATAACTTACACTTGCATAAGGATCCATCGGAATTTCTTTTGTTGATGCGTTTCTTGGGCATCCTACTATATGTAATCTCATATTATCTTGTTTATTATTATATGGTTTAATTGTACATTTGTTTAATTACTTAAAGGTGCTTTAATAGATTTATGGCTTTCATAATCTAAAAGTTCGTATGCAAATTCGCCTTTTGAAATATCTGATGCAATTATATTAAGCTCAGGTAACATAATTGGATCTCTCTCAAGTTGTTCTTTTGCTTGTTCTATATGATTTTTATATAAATGTACATCTCCTAGATTTCCAATCAATTGATCAGGTATCATATTTACCTCATGTGCGATGATCTTTAAAAGTAATGCATAACTTGCAATGTTAAATGGAAGACCTAAGAATGTATCAACAGATCTTTGATTCCACATTAAAGAAATTGACCTGGTTGGTATTTCATTATCATCCATAAAGTCTAAAGTATTTATCATACCTAAACCGTTACCGTCGTATGGCTCGTCAGAATATAAAGCCCACCTTTCATGGAAGCTTAGTTCTTTTGTGTATATTTGAAAACCATAATGACATGGAGGTAAAGTCATTTTATCTAATTCACCTACATTCCAAGCTGATACCATTAACCTTCTACTATCTGGATCAATTTTTAATTCATTGATTAGATTTTTTATTTGGTCTTCTCCATTCCAATCTCTCCACTGCTTACCATAGATAGGACCTAGATCACCATCAGTTCTACCAGATTTTTTATAATCACCATCCCATATATGACAATTATTATCATGTAAGTATTTTATATTTGTATCACCTTTTAAGAACCACTTAAGTTCAGTAGCAATAGTTTTCATTGGCATCTTCTTTGTAGTTAACAAAGGAAAGCCTTGTGTCATATCCCATCTGATAGTATATCCAAATATTGATTTTGTACCAGTCCCAGTCCTATCTTTTTTATCTTTACCATAATCTAAAATAGTCTGCAAAAGTTCTTGGTATCTTTCGTCTATTGTAAAATCTTTATCCTTAAATTCGTTTTCTATTATTTTACTCATATTAATTGTTTTAATCTGTGTAAGGTTGATTTAAAATCAGTACATAAATAATCAGTAGCATACCAAGCCATCCAAGACTTTGCTTCGTGTTCATTATACCAACTTAAATCTTTTGTATATTTTGTTAAGTTTATTGCATGTCTTAAATCTTTAGTAACCCAATGATATTCTGGATATCCGTAACTAATTATAGGAACGTTATGCATTAAACATTCTATTCCTGCGCTACTACATTCTATTATAGCAACTTTACTTTTAGGCAAAACATCATGAATAGATTCAAATCCTTGTAATACAATATGACCTAGACTTTCCCAATGTTTTATAACATTATCTAATTGAATCATATCAGATTCTGCCCAAGCTTTTGCATTTTCATGTTTCATATATGGGTGGAGTTTAATAACTACAGGATCATCGGTTTCTAAAACCTCTACCAATGTTTTAAACTTATGCCAATGATCACCAAATGAAAATATAGAACATGTTTCATCTCCTGGCATTTGCCCTACAAATAAAATATGATTCTCTGGTAATTCAACAGAAGGTTTAGAAAATTCTTGTACATTATTATCAGTATCCCATTTGTTTATCTTATCGTTAATCCAATGAGGTAGTGTATTATTAAAAAAATCTATGTATGGTGTTGATTCGTAATTAGGCTTTTTGTATGTTATACTGCTATGTGCTGCATATCCTAATTCATCTATAGTAAAATGATCAGCACCTGGCCCTGACGGTTTTATAAATAAATTATAGTTTCCTTTAGGATTATTATTTTTTCTAATTCCATATTTATGAATATGATTAAAAATATAAAGGTGATTAGGATTATCAGTAATCCCAACATTTACATATTCAGGTAAAATAGTATCTCTTATCTTTCTCTCTATATACACATGTTCTTGTACGCCGTTATTATAAGAACAAAACCAAGGGCTTATCCTAATTTCCCACCCTAATTCATGAAAAGCTTTCCATAGATTAAAATATACATCAGGCCAACCACCTTCTAATAAATCATATTTGTGTGCAGGAAAATTAACTACTTTCATTTATCTAAATCCATTTATTCTTTTTAAAATATAACCACATTCCTAAAACTGTTACTGCAGTTAATCCAGAAAATACCCAAAACCCATTATCATCTGATATTAAAGGTACATCATCAAAGTTCATTCCCCATAAACCAGTATAAAATGATAGAGGTAAAAATATAGTTGACCAAATAGTAAGAATGTTCAGTCTCCTATTCATTAACTTATCATTTCTTTTATCTAGCATTGCTTCTAATAATAAATGAATTTCAAGTAATTCTAATTCTTCTTTCTTTAAAAGCTTTTTCTTTAATAGATAAAAGTCATCTGTGTTTATTTCCTTTCCATCGAAAATTAAATCTTCAAAGGTTTCTAATTCTTTTTTGAGTTGTCTGTCCATAAGTCTAAAGTCCAAAGTAATGATTCAATAAAGTATAAAATTCCAACTAAACCCATACCATAATGAGTCCAGGTTCCTTGGTGCCCATAAGTAAAATCTTCATAGATAGAAGGGATAGCAGATCCCATGATTGCTATACTAAAAATCAATCTTACATATTTGTTATTTAAAAAGTTTTTCATAATAGATGTGGTTTTGCTTCATTCTGCCCAGCATTAGTAACTTGTACATATTCGGGGAAAAATGATTTTATTTCTTTGGCTCCTGCATATGATAAAGCAGATCTTACACCATCGGTTAAACCTTTGATTATATATTTGACACCACCTTTAAATGGAATAATTGTAGATTCTCCTTCTACATTTCTTTGTGCTTGCCCATGAGTAGTCTTTGTTTCTAAAGAAGCAGATCCTCTGTATCTTTTATAAAGAGCATTACCTTTTTCAACCATTTGGCCTGGTGATTCTAAAGTACCAGCGAGAAGAGAACCTAACATTACATTATCAGCACCAACTGCTAATGCCTTTGCAATATCTCCACTACTTCTAATTCCACCATCTGCCATAATAGGAACTGTTGCAACTTTAGATATTTCTTCAAGGCAAGTAACATTAGGTACACCAAATCCAGTTTTGATTCTTGTAGTACATAAAGAGCCACCACCAATACCTACCCGTAAACCATCTGCACCTGCATCTTGTAATCGTTCGGCTGCCTCTGCTGTTGCAATATTACCTGCAATAATATCTACATGACTAGGTAAATTATCTTTACACCATTTTGTCATATCTATAACATTTTGGTGATCACCGTGTGCAACGTCAATTAAAAGAACCTTAGCTCCATTAATTACTAATTCTTTAGCCCTTATCTTATCATCTTCTTGAACTCCAATTGCAGCCATAATAGGAATAGTTAAAGGTACTTTATTATTATGATAAGAATTAATTAAAGTTATGAGTTTAGTTATCTCATCACACTGTTCTTTAATAGTATTAAATCTATGAATACATCCAACTCCACCTAGCTGATAAAGTTTAAATGCCATTTCACTTTCACAAACCGTATCCATAGGAGATCCTACTATAGGTATACGAATTGAATATTTTTTAGAAAGTTTTGTTGTAAGATCAATTGATTGTCTTGATTTAATACCTGAGAATGCAGGTACTAATTGTATGTCATCATATGTTAAATATGTCATTCTTATTTAGATTAAATGTTACGAAATCTTCTCTTATCACTCCACTGAACTTTCTTACTCTTACCTAGCATACTATACTTAGCAACCTTTTTATTAAAAGTATTTCTCGTCTCGTGTGTATGAGGATTGCCATTGTTTTGTTGATCTGTGCTTGTCACTGTATTACTGTTTATTTTTATATGTAAAAAACTTAATTTGTTTAACCTTTAGTTATTTTAAGTTCTCCTTTTGTTGCAGTTATATTTATAATGTCACCTTCAGAAATTTCCTTTTTAAGAATCATTTCTGCAACAGGATTTTCAATTAATCTTTCCAATGACCTTCTTAATGGTCTTGCCCCATACTTTGGATCAAATCCTTGTTCTAAGATTATATTCTTTGCAGCTTTATTTATTTTAAGAACATATTCACCTACATCATTTAAGTTTTCTGCAAGTTCTTTACATTCTTTATTTAAAATTGACATTACTGTTTTTTTAGTTAAGGAATTAAAAACTATAACCTCATCTATTCTATTTAAAAATTCTGGTGCAAACTTTTTCTTTAATGCTTTATTAATAATATCTTTTTCTGCTTGTTGTTCTTCGGCTACTGTTTTTGTACCAAATCCTATACCGCTCCCAAAATCTTGTACTTTTCTAGATCCAGTATTAGATGTTAAGATAACTAAACAATTTCTAAAATCAATACTTCTTCCTAGTGAATCTGTTAAGTAACCATCGTCTAACATTTGAAGTAATACATTAAAGACCTCTGGATGAGCTTTTTCTATTTCATCAAATAATATAACAGAGTGCGGTTTTCTTTTCACCTGCTCTGTTAGAAACCCACCAGATTCATGACCTACATAACCAGGTGGTGATCCAATCAATTTAGAAACAGAATGAGATTCCATATATTCAGTCATATCCACTCTAATAAGATCTTCATTAGAATTAAACATATAAGAACTTAACTCTTTTGCCAATTGAGTTTTACCAACACCAGTAGGTCCTAAGAAAATAAAATTACCCATAGTCCTATCTCGTTTTCTAATACCCACTCGGTTTCTTTGGATGGTCATCGATATTTTATTAATAGCTTCTTCTTGACCAATTACCTTTGAGGATAAATGTTTATTGATTCCTAATAAGTTCTTGTGTTCTTTATCAGTAATCTTTTCTACTGGTATACCGGTTGCTTTAGATATTACATAAAGAATATCATCTTCGGTAATTTCCATTTTTACTTCGGCCAATTCAGTCTTCCAAGATTTGTATTCTTCTTCAATTTTGCCTTTTAAATTTAAACATGCATCTCTCATCCTAGCAGCTACTTCGTAACTCTGAGATTTAACTGCATCTTTCTTTTCCTTTTCCTTTTCTATTAATTTAGATTCTAGAGATTTTATCTTTTTAGGAATCTTAATATGTTTTAAATGTTTATAAGAACCTACCTCATCTAAAATATCAACAGCTTTATCAGGGAAGTACCTATCCATCATATATTGATCGGCAACCTTTACTATCATTTGAATAATTTCATCAGAATAATTCACGTTATGAAAATCAGAATACTTATGTCTTAGGTGAGATAAAATTTCAATAGTTTCTTCTAATGTTGGAGGCTCAATTACAACCTTCTGAAACCTTCTATCTAATGCACCATCTTCTTCAATACTTTCTCTAAATTCATCAAAGGTGGTTGCACCTATACATCTGATTTCCCCACGAGCTAATGCAGGCTTAATAATATTTGAAGCATCCAAAGATCCAGTAGAACCACCAGCCCCCATGATAGTATGTAATTCGTCAATAAAGATTATTACATCAGGGTTTTCTACCAATTCATCAACAATGGCTTTCATTCTTTCCTCAAACTGACCACGGTATTTTGTACCTGCAACTATTGTTGATAATTCTAATGTGTATATAATTTTTCCTTGTAATGTAACAGGAACAGTACCTTCAATTATACGAGATGCTAATCCTTCAACTATCGCAGTTTTACCTACACCAGGTTCTCCTACTAAAACCGGGTTGTTTTTTCTTCGCCTACCTAAAATTTGTACTACTCTTAATATTTCATCTTCTCTACCAATAACAGGATCAAGCTTATTATCTATTGCTAACTGTGTTACATTGGTACCATAAGTTTCAAGTACTGTTAAATTATTAACCTTTTGCCCTTTCCTTTTTCCTTTTTTGATATTCTCCTCGTCTGGATATATTTCTCCCATAGTTAGTTTTGATTTATAAAATAATTATAACAACATTTTTAGGTTTCTGAAAGCCTTAATGTTTCTATATTAATTATACCTAAAAAAAGAAAATGGTTTAAGCTAAGATTTAATTGAAATACTTAATTCGGAGGTGCCTTTAATTAGGCGGTGGATTAAGCCTTTAGGTATGTGAATAATTTTACCTGGCTCTATTGATTGTGGTAATTCGTTATCAAATTGAAATTGCCAATCGTTTTCGTTAAGAGATTCTACAAAACGATCTTCATCATCGGCATGCCATTTATATAAATGATCTGGTGCACTTTTGTCAAAGTGTCGTAGTACCGTATCAGTAGAATAATCTTCTTGTGTAAAAGGTTTAGTTTGATCTTCCATCTGATTAATTACTTGCTCATTAGTTAATTCATTACACTTACACGATTTACATTTACAATCTTTCATTGCTTATTCGTATATTCCAATATTAATACTACCAGGTTTAAATGATATAAGCGTGGCTCCGATTGTATCACCAATCTTTTCCCATGTAGATTTATCACTCATATAAGAAGATAGTCTTACTTCATATCCTTTACCTTTTTTCTTGACTGATTTAATTGCCTTAGGAGAAAGATCCATATTATCTATAGCCATTTCTAAATCATATTTAAAATCGGTAAAGTTACCTTCATAAGATTCATTCATTATAGTTTTAGCAAGCTTTTTTACTTGAGCTGTTGATTTTATTCCATAACGCGATAACATTTCTTCATTACCGAATTCATCAATAAATTCTATCATATCCTTTACAGTACCTTCATCTTCAATGCGTTGAAACATATCCATTGTTTCTTGATCAGTTCCAAATATCTTTTCTAAATTATTAGAAGCATCATTAACCGATTCTTCTAATCCGTCCTTATTTACTAATGTTAATTTTACAGAGTCATGTAAACTAGTTTTTCTTTTACCAGCTTTACCTTTAGTAACTCTTACATAAGCATCAGCTCCACCAACCTTTCCATCTACTCTTAGGTAGATATCGCCATATTGGCTTTTAACATAATCTCCTGGCATAATTTGACCTCCTTTAGCTTCAGTAATAGATTCATTAACTCGAACGCCATAAGTAGTTCTTAAGTTTTTTAAATCACCTTTCTTAATGAAGTATTGTTTTCCTGTACGTTTCATTGTGTTAAGATCAATAATATCAAATACAGATTCACTTCCAGCTGATTTAATAAATTCTAATGCAACGTCACCTAGATCAAAAGCATCTTTCCAATCCACGAAGAATTTTCCAGGTTTTGCTACTCGTTTTATATAAGCACCGTTTTGTGGTTGGTTATTAGGTGCAATTCCAAATTTTCTTAAATGAGTTAATCTTTGTTGATCACTAGCTTCATTAATTGATTCTTTAACTACTTTATCCCATGCTGCCATAAAATCTGGTCCATCTAGTTTATAATGACCAATGATATCAGCAATAGTGTTATCCATTGACATCTGAACTTCATCCTCATATTTCTCGCCTGTGATAGCTTCATATTCATTACGGATTGCTTTTGCCAATATTTCAGGATCTACATAACGACCATTAATATTTTGTCTTTTTAATGCAGCTAATGAATTCCTAAGAGATCCTACTCCATTAACACCATATCTATATGCTTCATATGTTTTAAAATATTTCATATTATCTGTCTAATTTAATTTAAATAAACTATTGTAAAGTGTAGTTATTTGTTTTTGTAAAGTTCTAGCCTTTTTACCATCCATCTCTCCAATAGATTTTTCTATACTTGATGTATCATCTCTAAGCATAGCTAAAAGATCTCCAAATTCTTTAAGTGTTTGACCGTTACCTTCATTTAGAGGTATTTGGTTGTTTTCGTTAAATTGTTTAAATGATTTCATATTACTTTCCAAATTTTGGTATTCTTCCGAATGATGCTTCTTTTAAAGCTTTTTGAAAATCTTCAGTGTCTGGAATTAAATCCTCAGCACCTAAAGCCTTTGCTCTTTTTGCTATAAACTTAGCAGCGGCTGCCTGATCTTTTGCTCTACCGTATGCCTGAATAGCATTCTTTAAATCTTCTAAGTTTTTAATTGGAAAGCTACCATCAGGTAATGCTAATCCTTTTGCTGCCATTTCTTTTCTTTGATCATTATCGTAATTTTCCATTACTACTAATTCAACATCAGCATAAGCATCTTTAATAGCTTGCTCTAAATTATCATGCGCATCTTTTCTTAACTTAGTTAATCTCTTTGCTTCAGATTTAAATGTTTCTTTATCTGCATCGGTCTTAGCACCTTTAAATTTTAAAAGATTAGCTTTAAGATCTGTCATAACCTTATCTAATTTTTTCTGAGCCATGCTTACAGCCTTATCTCCTTTACCTTCATTAACTGATTCAAATAATGACTGTAAAAATTCTACCTCATCCTTTGTAAAATATTTACCAATTGTTCTTGCATTATTAATCTTTATCTTAAGATCACGAACTTCTTTCTTGCTCATTTCTTTAGCTTCAGTAATAGATTCACCTTTCATTTCAGCCTTACGCATTTCTTTGGCTTTAGCCTTAAGTTCTTTAAACTCATCCTTTACTTTAGTATTGGCACCTTTAACAAATCTATCTAATCCCCAATTAAATGAAGCAGTAAATAATTTATCAAAAGGTAAAGCTCCAAACTTTTTACCGTAAGTAGAATATCGTAACCAATCCGCAAAGCCTTGTGCCATATCCTTAGATAATTTAATACCTTCAACTTCAGATGCATTACCATTTATAACATCTTTAAGTAATTTATCAGCGGCAGCTCTTCTAGCTTCATTGACTTTTTCATTAGCCATATTATACCTTACATCTTCAATAAAATCATCTTCAGTAAAATCTCCATAATCATTAAAGAACTGTTTAGCATTTTTCTTTGCCATTCTTTCTAATGATTTAACATAATCTTGTGCATACCTTAAATTGGTTATCCCTTTCTTTATGGCCTTTTTTAATCCAGCATCCATTACTCTTGCAACGTCGTTCCACCCTTTACCTTCAGTAACTGTAGATTCATAATAATCATCATACCCATATCGATCGTCTTCTTCTTCTTGGTACCATGATTGGTTAGGATCGCCATCAGCCTCTTCTGTAAAATCGTGCCTTTTCCAATTATACCTAGGATCTGTAACTAATGCAGGAAATAAAGTCTTTCTCTTTTTATCTTTAGTTTTCAATTTACCGAAAGCTAAATCAACTCCTTTTTCTCTATCAGCATCATAACCATTCATAGTAGCAACAAGATCATAATAATCCTGTCCACCAAAGTTACCGTAACCATCATATCTAGTTTCCTTCCATTTATTACCTTCGTTGTCATACATATAGACATCAATGGTATTTTGTTTTTCTGAACCAATTTGTTCGTCAGTATCATGAGTCATCCATGAAAATTGACCTTCGTTTAATTTATAGGATTTACTTTCAGCTATAAAATCAGATTTAGATTTAATATATTTCATAATTATAAATATCTTTTTGTCATTCTTTCCCAGTTCTTTAAACCTGCTTGTTTAAGTCCTGCGGCTTTAACAAAGGTTCTCATTGAAACGTCGTTGGCCTTTTTCATAAAGTCATAAATTTCTTCTTTATCTGCTAAAGGCATATCCTTAGGATCAAGATAAGGGAGTAAAGTTTTAATTCTTTCCATAAGAGTAGCATCATCTGGATTAACATCCATCAGAATAGACCTTGAACGAATAGCTCCATCAGGATCAGCCTTATCTTTTGCAAGGTTAGAAATAAATATTACTCTACCTACAAAATCAAAGTATGCTGGTACCATACCGTTTTCTATCATATTAAATTCCCCTTCAGGATCCATTTCAAAATCCTTAGGATCAAATACTAATCCACTCTTCTTAAGATAAGATATTCTTCTTACTGCTTTTGTATCAAGTGCAGCCTTTAATATGTTACGACCATTTTCATCTCTAAAGACAGCATCACAATCATCAAATACTAAAACCTTATTTCTATATTGATACATTTTCTTAAACATCATAATTGTTGATACTGCGCCAGACACCATAATGTAATCATCATCTGCAACAAGCCCTTCATCTGTTAGTGCTTTCTCTACACTAAAGGTTTTACCAGTACCGGCTCTACCAGATATCATTAATGAATTAAATGCGCCTGCAGCAACCTTTCTGGCTATATCATAAATATCTTGTAATGTTTCATCTAAGAATTTAACCTTATCTGCTAAAGTTTCTTCATTTACTTTTACCGCAGCAGGTTCTTCTAAAGTAACATTTTCATTTCTTTTTAATTTAAGAATTGCACCGTATGATATACCAAGATCCCTAGAGATCTTTGCAGCACTCTTGCCAGATTTTAATTGTTTCATTACCATTTTCTGTTCTTGTGCAGTTAATACACCACGCTTACCTTCATTAACAGATTCTTGTAAAGTTTCAACTTCTTTAGCATAAGAAGGTTCACTGATTAATTTAGCAAATTCACTAACCAAAGCAGTAATAGGAAAGGAATCACTACTCATAACAAAATCAGCCTTTCTACTTCCTGCGTCAGAAAAGAAAGCAAGATCACCAACAATACCTGGACCTCTATTCATTCCTTTACCACCTACCCTAACAGCAGCGGTACCTTTATCACTATATAGCATAACACCTTCAACACCATTTGATTTAACACCAAAGGGAAAGACTTTAAAATCTAATTTAGTTTTCTTATTTAAAAAGGAGCAGATTATATTTGCAGCTTGTCCTAGTTTAGTTTCATCTAAACTGTCATTAAAATTAAATGCAGCTTCATTCAATGAATTCTTAAAATCTCCATAATTTGGAATAAATTTCATATCTTTGTTTATTTTTATTGTTTTATTTATTTACCAAGGGTTAGTTGATTTTAAACCTAACTGCTTTCCAAACAGAGAAGGTCCATAACATGCCCAGAATCCTGTCTTATTAGGATCCATCTTTTTCTTTTGATCACATTGATGTCTAGCCCAGAAACTTTTAGCTCTTCCTGGATCATCATTCTTTACAGTTAATCCTGGATCTCCCCATTCAATTTTCTTTGCTACTATTTCACCAGTTTCTTTATCAGTTCTACCAGTATTACGATAAACAATAAACTTTCTATTACCTCCTCGTTCTGGTGAATCTAATTTAACTTTTTTAGTTCTTCCTGTTTTTCGATCTTTATAAATAGCCTTCTTTCCTACTTCTAAGTTTTTTGCCATCCATCCACTCTTACCGTTTAATACTATATTTCCTTTATCCCAATACTGTTCTGCTTCTTCAAATAATTTAGCATGAGCATCTGAACCTAAACGGAAAACAGTATCGTCTAAACCTAATCCATTATCTATATGGTATTTAAGTTCTTCAGATACTTTATCAAAATCTTTAAAGCCTTTTACAAATTTCATATTATTTAGGTAACCCTGTTGTTTTTAATTTCTTATCTTCACCTTTCTTTATTACTTCTTTAGCAATATCAGCATCAGCTCCATAAGAACCTTTAGGTCCATTCTTTTTAGGATCATCTAAAGGTCTACCCCAAGTACCAGGAGCTTTAGTTAAAAATGAATTAACTCTAGCATAACCCCACTGTTCTTGGCCAGCACCAGGTCTATGACCAGCTTTCCATGCAGCCATACCTCTTCTCATTACTAATCTTAATAGAGGTAATGATACACCAGTTTGTTTTGATTTATTCTTAAGACCAGTTTCAATACCTTTACCGCCTATAGGTCCACGATCACCACTAGCCTTTTCATCTAAAGATTCTCCTAACCCATCAGAATAAAGTTCCTTTAGCCAATTATCTAAATCTTTATTAGGTTTAACTTTATCACTAAATTCTTTATAGAATCTTTTCTTAAATTCTGCAAAGTTTTTAGCTTCTTCCATCATTATATGCAATTCACTCATTACACCTTCATTGATTATCATTTCTTCTAATCCTTCAGCGTATAAATCATCAAATGCTTTTGTGTGTTTAGATTTCTTTAAAAGTTTTTTACCTTTAGTATCACCAGGTAATTCTTTGTAAGCAGAAGGATCATCATCAGCCTTAGAAGCTTGATCTTTCATTTGGTCTGCCTTCTTTCTTGAAGTGGAGGTGGATAGATCTTTAAAATATCCATGGTCTTTGATGTTATCTTCAAAGCTTTCTTTTTTCTTCTCTGTAATAAATTGTTTGAAGTTATTAACGAATCTCATAAAAATTTGTATTTTTTTATTTATTCATTAGGATTTAGTTAATCTGAAGATGTCCAATTTGCCCAAGTCCTAGAATTTATTTTTGCATAAGGGTTATCAAGCATTTCTTTCATTTTAGTTTTTTGATATTCATTATAGCTTCCATTAATAATACTTTTTAATGTTGACCTATGGCCCCATGACCATTCACCAATATGCTCTACTAAATCCTTATTGTTTTTATCCACAATAATTAAACACAGTCTATTAGTTTTAAGTATATCTCTTATATACCTACCAAATATACCTTCAGCAATCCAATCATCATTATTTAAACCACGACCATCAGCTACAGCTAATTTATAACCTTCTAAAATTAAATTGCATTGATAAAAAGAAAATGAAGTATCAAACATTATATGAAATTCATTATCATCTTTTACTGGTGGTTTGTCATAATGTTTATTAATATCATTAGTTATTTCAAGATTAAAATTATAATTAAAATTTGGATTATCTTTTACCCAAGTATACTCTATAACTTTATCTTTCCAATACCAATCATCTTGATATTTTACACTTACTCCATAAGCCGACTTATAAGACATTGCATCTATAAAATCATCAATCTTTATAGGCCCTTTTAATATAAGGTCATCTTCTTGGTGTAAAATATAATCATAACCTTTATCTTTTAACCACTCATAACTTTCATGCCAAGTGTAACCTAATCCTTTATTTTCCTTATGTAAAATAACATTATTATAGCCATACATGTTTGCTAATTCTGTTATCTGGTCATCATTACGATCTTTTGGCATATCGTCTATAAATAATCCATCTACTTCATGGTCTCCCCAATCTATATTTTCATTACAGCTACTAAGCGTAGGAACTAAAAATTCCAGCCTATTAGTAGAAAAAATAATTTTGCAGATTTTCATTTAAGTTACGTTTTTAAGTCCTCTATACCAAGTTCTTTATTAATTAAGCTAACGATTTCCTCGTTTATTTTAACTGAACCAAATACTTGCCAATCAGGATCACATAGAATAGAATTAATATTACTAGCAAGACCGGTTTCTAAGATAAGAGCATCAACCTTGCCAGTATACCATTTAATAACATTTTCCACACCACCAGATTTATATAAATTAATAACCTGTTCGTTATTTATATGTCTTTTGTGGAATCCCATTATTTATTAATTGGCCCTTCAACAGATGTTTGTGTTTCTAAATCAGATAATTCCTGTTGTACCTTAGCCAACTCAGAATGATTATCTCTAAGAGATTGATTATCTTTTTGTACATTTTGTACGGCTTCAGATAATGATTCACCAACATTAGCCATTAACTCAACAAATGATTTTGCTTCATAAAAACCAGAACCAGTCATCTTGGTAACCATTTGCCAAAGAATAGTAACACTAGTAGATCTTACAGCTACAATACCATCAAATTCTTTATCCTTAACAAGTTCCTTGGCTTCTCTTAAATTATGATATAGCATAATTAAACCGGTTGCAGTAGTATGTCCCCAAGGAGCATCTTTCTCTAAGAATTTTAATAGTTTATCAAAAACTTTTTTGGTTTTAAAATCTACTGGATATTCTCTTTCCTGCATTTCTTTAATTAGATTTTCATTAATTTGATCTAATTCAGATTCTCTTGTCTTTAATTGCTCTACTGTTTTTGGAGCTTTTTCTGTAGTCATATCAACTACTTTAGTTTCAGTTTCTTTACTCATCTTCTTTTTTATTATTTACTTTTGTTGGATTTGGGTTTGGATTAAATTCTTTATTTACATTATTACATTTTACGCATGCTAGACTGTCCATGGGCAATACTCTATCTGTATCTTCGCCTGTAAGAAACCTACTAATCTTTCTTAAAAAGAAAATAGGTTTAAAGGTTTCATTTCCACATGCTTCACATACAATAGGAGTTGTTTTTGTAGCAATATCTAAATTTGCCATGTTCATTCCTTCCTTTTTCATTAGTTTGGCATTAAGTATGTTATTACTGCACTGATTCCTATAAAACCTATAAGAGCAATAATTCCTATAAAACCTATAAATGCACCTATATAACTACTTTTTAGTTGTTCTTTAGATTTTCCTTGGTTTTCCATAATAGTGATTTATTATTATATAGCTTTTTTAATATTAGTTTAAGAATGTACGGACGTAATCTAAATCCTTTTGTGTATCTATACCTTTATATAAACCAGCTGCTCTAGCATAATTAAAACTTATTCCATTATCACCCCATCTTATCTGTTCCAGATTTTCTACTATTTCGTTGGAAGTTTCAATCATAATGTTTTTATCAATCTTTTCTGTCATTACCTTACTAAATCCGTAAATTCCTATATGCCTTTTAACATATAATGATTGGATAGTAAAAATAGGACTCCTTGTAAACATTATTATTTTATTATTATCAAGTAATGCCTTTACTGTATTTCTATCACTTGCTTGTGATTTTGTTAATGAACCTACTAAAGTTGCAATATTGAGAGGATTTTTCTTAAGTACAGAAATTAAGAGATTAATATCATTTTCATTTATTATAGGCTCATCACCCTGAACATTAATAACATATTCATAATCTTCTTTATAATGCTGATATGCTTCTAACACTCTCTCTGTTCCAGTCAAATGTTTTACATCAGTCATTATAGCTTCACCACCAAATAATTTAACAGCTATCTTTATTTCCACATTATCAGTAGCAACTACAACTTTATCAACATCAGATCTTTTAACAGCTTCATAGACCCATTGAATCATTGGCTTACCGTTTATATCAGCGAGCGGTTTACCAGGAAGTCTTGTAGAACCCCATCTTGCCGGTATGATTGCAATTACTTTATTCATTAATTACCCATTTGATAATCAGAAGGAGGTAGTTCATTTAGTAAACTGCCTGGTGTGTGATTAGATTCTACTTTACTTTTTTGGCCTAAGTAACCGCTATGGTGTCTTTTAGAATATTCCTTCTTTGTAAATTTAATTTTTTTCATTAATTCTACTACTAAGATATCTCCTATAACCGTCATAAGAGTTGTTGATATTGTTGGAGTTAATCCTAAAGGGCATATTTCATTAGCATCACCAGTATGTAAAATTACATCAGACTTCATTGCTAATGGACTTTGTTTTTTACCTGTTATACATATAATATTAATATTAGAATACATGTTTTTAGATAACTCAATTAATTCTAGTATTTCTCTAGTCTTACCTGAATTTGATAAAAGAATAAGAACATCGTTTTCTTGAAGTATTCCTAAATCGCCATGCTGAGCTTCACTTGGGTGTAAATATACAGCAGGAGTTCCAGTTGAACATAAAGTAGTTGCAATATTTAAGGCTATTTGACCAGCCTTACCCATCCCTGATAATACAACCTTGCCTCGTGGTCCTAGACTATGTACTTTATTTCTTATTTTATTTACTGCTAATTCAAAAGAAAAATCAATAGGGATATTACTTATTGCTTCTATTTCCTTTTGGATAAGTTCTTTAATAGATTCTTCCATTATCTTAATGATTCTTTGCCTTGTAAAACATCCATCCAATGATCACACATTTCATGCATCATTGATTCAAAAGTATATTCTGGTTTCCATTTTAAAGTTTCTCTAATTTTTGTAGAATCCCCTTTAAGATAAGGTAATTCTTCAGGCCTCATAAACTTTGGATTTTGTACAATGTAATCTTTATAATCTAAATCTAAATATTTAAATACCAATTCACACATTTCTCTAACTGAATGCGTTTCCATTGTTGATACTACAAAATCATCAGCCTCATCATGATTTAGAATAGCATGCATTGCTCTTACATAATCTTTGGAATGTCCCCAATCTCTATAAGAATCCATATTACCTAATTCAAGTTTATCTTGTAAACCTAATTTAATAGAACATGCAGCTTTTACAACTTTATTAGTTACAAAGTTACTTCCTCTTCTTGGAGATTCATGGTTAAATAAAATACCATTTACTGCATGAAGGTTATGTGCTCTTCGGTAATGTCTTACAATATTATACCCAAATACCTTTGAACATCCATAAGGTGATACTGGATTCATAACACTAGTTTCTCTTTGGAATCCATCATCCTCGACAGTTAGCCCAAACATTTCAGAAGAAGACGCTTGATAAAATTTAGCATTAGGGCATGCTCGGCGATATGCTTCTAATACATTTAAAACTCCTAATGCATTTGTTTGTACTGTGTATTGAGGAACATCAAAACTAACTCTTACATGGCTTTGTGCTGCTATGTTATAAATTTCATCTGGTTGAATTTCTTCTAATAATCTTTCAATGCTTCCTTGATCTGAAAGATCACCATAGTGTGTTGTTAATTGACCACTATCATAAGCAGTCTTTAATCTTGCTGATTGATTTTCAGATGTTGAATTTCTTCTTACAATACCATGTACTTCATAACCTAAATTTAATAGATATTCTGATAAGTATGATCCATCTTGACCATTAATTCCTGTAATAAATGCTTTTTTCATTTTCTTTTTATTTTAATTATCGAGTTTGTAAATAAGGATCTACCTCTTCTTTTTTATTAAACACAGCCATCTTGGTTAAATCAGGCCAATCTGTTATTACCCATTGCTTAGGTTTCGTTTTAACTGCATCATCAAATTTATCTAAACCTAATTGAGCAGTTTCTGGTGTCATATAATAATGATACCCATATGTTTCTATATCTTGATCTCTCCACGGTATATTAGGAATTCTTCCATCATATGACATTTTCTTTAAAGCAATTGCATCTTCTTTAGTATCACAAAGAATAGCACCGCCTCTTCCTAAAGATAAATGTTTTTGGAATTGAAAACTTAAACACATAAATGATCCTGGGATGTAACTATCTTTTTTCCATAATACTGCTGCATCATAAATAGGTTTGAAATGTTCATTAACTTTATAATAATCTTGCCACTCTTCATCTCTCCACTCTAAATTAATATTTAATTTATTAGCCAAGAAAGGAACAGATATATAAGTTCTTTTTGGTACTGTAATTGTTCCAATGTTTTGTAATCTTAAACATAATTCAATTCCGTGTGTACATGCATCTAAGCAGACTGCATACGGTGCTCCAAAAAATTCTGCAAGCCTTTCTTCTAATTTTGTTACATTTTCAAAACTCATATACTATTTTTATTTTATTATATATTATAGTAAATTTAATTAACTAAATGAACTTTCATAGCAGTACCACTTACCTCAAAACCATTCTTATCATAAAAATTAACCAGAGACTCATCACAAAATAAAGTTACTCTGTAACATCGTTTTTCTTTTGCAATTTTAACCAATTCTTTAATAAGATCAACACCTATTCTTTTTCCTCTTACTTTATTATCAACAACTATATCTTCAATGTGGCCAGCAGATTCCCCTCTAATTTTACTTTCTATTACAACTGCACCGTAAGCAACAATTTCATTATCATATATACCTACAATTGAGTTAGAAGAAGTATTAGAAATAAATGAATCCCAACATTCTGATTTATCCCTAGAAGAATAATCTATCTTTGTTAATTGCTGTAATAAAGGAAAGACTTTATCTAAATCTTTTCTTTCAACTTTTCTAAATATTATTTTTTTATCCATTATTAATTATATGGCTCTAACTATATTTTGTTTATAATTTGTATAGCTTATTAATTGAAGTACTTAAATAAACAGCAGTATTTGAAATGGCAGATACTGGTGCTTTTAAAAAGTAATTACATTTACTTAAAGTGTAAATTTCTTTAATACATTCTAAACCCATATAATATTTATGAAATTTTCTATCATCTTCATATCTCTCATAAGGATCAATATGATTCCTTTCGTTAGTGGCACGATAAAGGTTATGATAAACTACTGGTATATTAAAACTTTTTTCTATTATAGGTAATACTTTGCTATCATCAGTTGCAATAAAGATTTGATTTATATTAGGGTTTTCTGATAAGATAGATTTAATTTTATTAATGTAACTATCCAAAGGGTTTTTATTATTGTAATAGCGATTATTATGATGAGCCATATCAGTTAATCTTATATGAACACCTAAAGTTTGTTTTCCTTTTAATACATTATTATAATAAAGATCTAATTCTTCTTTAATATAATCTTTAAGTTTAAATGATTTATTAAATTTGTATTGTAAGTTAGAATAATCAGATAGGTTAACATCTCTATAATCAAAGTTAGGTTTATCAAAGTCTGTTTTTAAACTACTTATAATCTCGGCACCTTTAGGTAAAGATATTTGATCATAATAATATTCCCAACAATTAGAAGTATTAAATTTGTTAAAATTTTCTTCTGTGCATACACAAGGTACAGTTTCCATATCTATGTAAACAGTATCATCCGTTGATAAGTTGTTAATAATATTAAGAGCAATTGTTATATTACTACCAAAGCCTGCTCCAGCAAATCTATGAGACTGGCCTATCTTATGAAATTGTATAATCTTATTCATAGTAAGATTTTAGTTTTTGATTAATTAAGTCTTTACATGCAACATAACTTAAATGAATGGCATCTTGGAAATAATGATAATAATCGCCTTCACTAACTATATTATCCCATATACTTATAAAGTTAATGTCTAAAGCTTCGCACCTATTATTAAACTGCTCATTCATTAGCTTAGATAATACATTTCTTTTCTTTGGTGAATTATACAAATGATGAGCTTTATTGTCACTAATGCCACTAGGAGGTACACCCCATACCAAAACATTATATCCTTCATTCTTGTATTTTTTTACAAAATTAAAATAGCGATCTGTAATTTCATTTATAACACCTCTAACATTTCTTCCTAATTCTTCTTGTTTACCTATATGCATACGCGTATCAATTTCGCCATATACAAATAAAATATAATCCTTTTCTTTGCATATCTTATATTCTTTAATAATTTCATCCACCATTCCAGTTTTTGTTATCATGTTATATGCTGTATTAGGACCAGTCCTTATCGCTGTAAAATTAGGATCGTTTTGTAAAAAAGGATTATGTGGTTGATTAAGAATTATAAACTTACCGTTTTGTATTTTATAACAATATCCATACTGAGGCTGAATAAAATGACCTTTCTTACCATCATAACCGTTGAATAAACTTGAATGACTATCTCCTATTACATATATCATACTCCGTAAATCTTTTGTATGTTTTCTGATAAAATAGTAGCTACTATAGAGACAGATGATTTATGAGCCTTTAAAAAATACTTACACTTGGTTAATGTAAATATTTCTTTCATACACTCTGTTCCTAACTTATACCTATGATTTTCTCGGTCAGCAGTAAATCTTTCATAAGGAGTAGAATGTAAATTTTCATCATCAGCTCTAAACATATTAGGCCAATAAATAACAGGAACACTTATAAGAGATTGTAATTCTTTAATCGCTCTGTGATCATCTGTAGCTAAAAATACTTGTTTAATATCAGAATTTTCTTTTAAAATGGAATTAATCTTATCAGCAAATTTATTAACTTTAGGGTTAGATCCTAAAAGAGCACTGTAATCAGTTAGTCTTATCTGTACTCCTAATGTTGGTTTATCTTTAATGTTAGTTTTATAAAAATCATCTATTTCTGATTTTAGATAATCTTTAATTTTAAAGTTATTAAAGAATTTATTTTTTAAGTCTATGTAATTATTAGGATTTAAAAAATCTTTTTGTATGTCATAATGAATGTTCGGTCTGGTTTTACTATTCATATATTTTAAATCATCCTTTTCATTTATTGATATTTGATCAAAATAATATTCCCATGAATTATAAGTGTCATGTAAAAATGAATCCTTTTCAGTACAGCAGCATTCATTAGTTTCCATATCCACATACATTCTATCGGAATCATTAATATAAGTTAATGCATTAAGAGTGATAAACACATTACCTGCAAAACCAACCCCTGCGAATTCAAAAGAAGGTGCTATTTTAATAAACTCTAATTTATATTTCTTTGCTTCCATTAGTTGAACATGTTTTATAAACTTTATTAAATTCTTTGCCCCATAACATAGTCCCTGTAAATATACCTGATAATCTACCATAAAAATAATTACTCATACCTAAAAGCTTAGTTTGAATAATTGTTTCTTCTCCTAACAATTTACATTGATTATTTCTTTTAGCTGATATATTAGGCCAACACATATATTTTGTTATGTAATCCATAGATTCATCTGTTCTTCTAAATACATCTTTCATAAAATAAGAATTAGGAAATTCTTTACTTAATTCATTTACATATTCTTGTTCTTCACTTGCAAAAAATAGTTTAGTTATATCAGGATTTTCTTTAAGGATTTTCTTTATACCTTTTATATAATCTTTTACTAAAAATTGCCCGAACACTGGATGGTCTGCATCAATATTATTCTTATAATCTTTACTATTATATTCACAGCCTCTGGCCATTACACCTAGTACTACATGATCCTTAAATTCCTTTTCATATATTTCATTAATCTTATTTAGTATATGTTTTTTAGGCTTTATGTAAAGTTCATCAATATGTTGTTGTTCTTTTAATTTAGATGGTTCATTATAATAATGTTTACCGTGATCAATTACAGACATGATATCTGTACCTTTCCAATAATCAATTTTATCATTATCTTGCGGTATTGGTTGATCAAACCATAAATCAAAAGGATTTCCTTTAGGTATAATTACATTAGATCCATGCCTACCAACACCATTATATGAAGAATCGGCAAAAGGATTAAAACCATCAACAAAAGTTGTTTTACTCCAATCAATATAAGGTACTGTCTTCTCTTTATTTTTATGATGTATTATGATTTGCTCCAAACACATTCTATAATTTGAAAAGAATCCATATCCGTAACCCCACCCATAACATGTTGGTGATATATTATAAAAATTATTCATCTAAAAAAGTCTTGTCTAATTTTTGCCCTTCATAAGGCCCAGTTTTATATTCGTACACTAAAGTATCATCTTCTAATATTTCATATGTATGACCACCTTCTAAGGTAAAAGAAGCATCACCTGGATTTAATATAGGAGTTGCTATAATTTGATCATCAATATCATAAAAAATACATTTAACTTTACCTTTTATTACAATCCATGATTCTTGTGCAATAACATCTCTAGTTCTATTTTTCCAAATATGTTTATGTGGTTTAAATGTTTTACCATTTTCCATTTTTAAAGTAGAGCATTGAATGAAATGTTCTTCTGGTATTAAATCAACTCTAGGTTCTGTTATTTTATCCAATCTTTGTACTATATGTAATAGCTTTGTAGGATCTACTTTTGAATATATTTTTTCCATAATTTATTTTTTATTTATGCGACTGAGAAATTCATCTACTGAAAGAAGATCCAATAACTCTTTTCTATTTTTTTCTAATAGTTCATAAGTTAATTCTTCTTTAATTTTTAATAATTTTTGGTTTCCTTTACTTATAACACCACAACCAAAGCATGCATCTACCACAAACATGCTTAGATCTTTTCTGTTAGATTTTAATTTTACAAATGATTTCCAAACATCTCCAGTCCACGGCATATTTAAATTTAAAGGTGGATTTCTTTGCATCAATTCAGATGTTGGATTCATATCATGACAAATAATATAACCTCCTTCATTTAATACATCTAAAGAATTAATAATATCTTTACTTATTTGATCTGCTGTGTGTAAACCATCAAGAAAGATAACATCAAAGGTTTCTTTATTTTGTTTAAAGAAATCATCAGAAGTAAGCTTATGAGTTATTTTTACTTTATCTTCAAGGCCAGATAATAGCTTTGGAAAAGGTTCTACTAAAAACTTTTTATTACATTTAATTTCATTAAAATTAATACCGCCACCTGCACCTATTTCTAAATAATACTCGGCTTTAGTTTTATTAATTATTGTTTGTATGACATCATATCTTTCCATATTATTTAATTATTTTTTTCCAACCTTCCCATACAAATTTAAAGTCATACTCTAAAGTAAAATCTTTACTAAGGGTCTTTCTTATACTATCTCTTCTTTCTTCTGCCTTATCAATAAAATTATGAAATTGTATTTGAATATCAGAAAATCTTTTTAGTTCATTATTTTTAATTACAGCTTCAAGTAATGAATATTCTTCCCCTTCTATATTTAGCTTTAGTAAATCTACCTTTTCTAATTTTAATTCATTTAAACAATCTAAAATATTTACAACTTTTATTAATTCTGTGCCGGTAAATTTACCGTTTGTAGTATGCACAGAGGTTCCATCACCCTGTAAGTTTATTTTAAGAGATTGAGTCAATCCACCTAATCCATAATGAAAAACTTTTATCTTTGAATTACCTTTAAATTTATTTACTATTAAATCATAATATTCTTTTACAGGCTCAAATACATAAACATTGCATTTATATTTGTTATATATGTTTTCGGCAAACCAACCTTTATAACCACCTGCATCTATAACTATAGAATCTTTATCTAAGTTATAATTTAACCTAAGGGTATAGTCGCCCTTTTCGGCTAAGAACTTTGCTACTTCATTCATACTCCGTATATTTTTTTAATTTTATTAGATATCCTATCCCCTGGTGATAAATGATATTGGTTTAGTAAACATCTTTTATAATTATCTTCTATAGCTCCTAATCTTTTATTATAATAATCAGGTGTTAGTTGATTAATTTTATTAATAGCATCCTCACCATCTTTTACTATAATCATCCCTTCTCTATTAAAATGTTCATGAATGTTTTTGTAACCTTTATAAATAGGTATAGTTTTATTAATAAAGCAATCTATTAATCTTTGGCTAAAATTTTCATCATCATTATTTTCAGGACATATGTTAAACATAGATTTATATAAAATAATCTTATCACTGATTTCAAACTGTTTACCTTGTGGAAGTAATGGGAATTTTTTGGTTGTACCAAATGCAGACGTAGGGCTTTCATTACTATCAAAGAATTTTATAGGAATATTAATTTTATCTGAAGCTTCCCAAATATCCTTTCTTATAGCATAAGGGCCACCTCGATACATTTTAGATGTACTATTAAAACTTACACTGAATTCTTTTTCTGTAACTTCATGAGTTCTATCAATTTTGCTATGGCATGTCATACTACCATTTGTCCAACATTCTGCTAAAGGAGACCAATGTGCATGAGGAACTGCATTAACAATATTTCTATCAGTGGTAAAAATAAGATCAAATAAATGAGCATCACGTATAACATCTGCTGAAGGTTTACTATTTCTTAACGGTTCTTCAAAATGTATAAAGAATATTTTTGCGCCAGGATTAGTGTTTCTTAGATTTTGAACTTGCTGAGGCTGATATTGCCTACGAACTAAAACAGAAGGAAAAGGTAAATTTACCATTAACCAATATCTTGAATTTTTTGCTAAATAGTTTGCCATCTTTCGGGTATTATATTATTGCCTCTTACTGAAGTAAACCATTGAGCAGGGCCTATTACTTTTTTATTTGCATTTTTATTTAAATAAGCACCCCACCAAGAAAATGAAGAACTTGAAATTATATTATGTGTACATTTAGATTGTAAAAACATTTCTACATAATCTTTTTCATTATCAATAAATACAAACTTATCTCCAATAAAATTTTTCTTACACCAATCTAAATCATCACTAAAAATTAAATACCTATCTACCTCACCTACACAGTCCATTCCTTTTTGGTAATAATCCATGTCTCTTACTGCGTGTAAACCATAATTTAAGTAATCACCTCTTCTTATATGAATGCTACAAGTTACGCCTTTTAATAGATTATCATATTTTATTAATTGATGATTTGTAAATTCACTAGGCTCAAATAAATTTAAAATTAGAGTTTTATTTGGAAAGTATTTTTCTGATTGAAAAAAACCATCATATAAAGTATCATCTGTAACTTTAAAAGATTCATAGTGGAAAGGTACAGCTTTTCTATTAGTTGGTGGTTTTTCTATCTTAGGCCAATTAAAATTTTTAAAAATTTTTAAATAATCAGTAGCATGATTTAATTTAGGATTATGTACTTTATCATTATTTAGGTGCTGTAGATTTTGATCAATATTCCAATACCCTGTTTTAAGATTTCCCATAAAACCTTCATATTGTATAAAAGAAGTTTGAAACATCATATTACCTAACCCACCTTTTAGTCTACAAGTTATCATTTAGCATTATATTTTACTTTCATTCTTGTACTATAATCTCTAAACCCATCTTGAATGTCACTGTGACTTCCTCTCTGCCAAGCAAGAGGTGGATTGAAAGCATAAGCATTACACTTAGGTTGAACAACTGCTGCTAAATAACCATCAACTGCAGTATAAAACCAAGGCTCTTCAGCAAGAACAGAATTTATTGCTAAATCATAACAACTTTCATTAATAGCATAACATGTAGTGGTAATCATTCTTGCACACTTTACTACATTTTCACTAATTTTTTCTGGAATGAATCTTCCCCCACGATCTTCATGAATTCCTCCAAAATACAACATATCCCAATCAGCAGGAACTTCCTTTATTAATTTACTAAACTTATTATGTAATTCTGGTACAAAATCACAATCATCTTCAACTACTAAAACATTCTTCCAGCCTTCTGCCTTTGCTCTTTTCCAAATATTTACATGACTTGCCATACACCCTGCTGCGCCGTTCCAAGAAGCTCGCCTAATTGCATTAATACCTGCATCTCTTTCAGTTACATGTTTCCATCCCATAGGATTTCCTTCTACTGCTGACATTCTTTCTACGATAAGATTATTAGCACTCCATTGTTTCCAGGATTCTTCTAACCTATCTTTTCTTTTATCTAAATTTATACAAATTATTTTATCAAAGTAATTATTTATCATATTATTATTATTTTAGTTGCCAGAGAGATAATGTTTTGTCAGCAATATAATCATCTCCCCATTTATATTTTTCCGTTGGGGATGCAATGCATTCTAATGGTTTATCCATTCTCCAAGGTGATAATATAAAATTTTGCGGTCTCCAACCATTAAACTCTTCAATATCAATATTTACCTCAATAGAATTAAAATGAGTAATAAAAACATATCTTATAGATGATTTATGTAAAGATTCTAAAACCTTTGATACATATTCATTTGGAAAATGTACTAAAACATCTTTAAGAATAATAGCATCAAAATTTCTACCTTCTATACATTTGGAAAAATCATTAATAACATCGGCTTTAATAAATTCTATATGATTTTTCTTTTCATACTTATCTTTATTTGACTTTATTAAATCATCTACAATATCAACACCACGGTATAATTTAAATTGATCTACGATCTCTTTCATCCAATTAAAATCACCGCATGCAATATCTACTATATTTTCAATTCCATATTTTTTGCAAATTTTAGGCAATTCTAATCTAAGAGTTTCAGTATTACTTAAAGTAGAACCAGTACCTGACACAGACTCTTGTTGATGATTAGACCATTTCTCTTCATCAAAAACTTTAGTGAATATTATTAATTGATCATTATCTTGGATACTCATTACAATTTATTTTTTAATTTTCTGCTTGCTTGAAAATGCTCTATGATAGGTTTAACATCTGGATACATGGCCCTCATACTATCAAAAATCATGGTATATTCTGGTGGAAGATTACCATCTTTAATCTTTCCTTCAGTTCTCATTTCAATAATAGACTTTCCTAAATTCCATTGCTCAAATGTTTTTGCATTAGGCCCTTCTGCTATATTTTCCCCTTCCCACCTTTTACATAAATCTCTCATATGAGAATTATTTGCCATATAAATAGTACCACTTAAACACTCATTTTTTCTCCACCTAAAATCTTGCCATCTTACAGCAATGTCGTAATTATAATTGTCAAATAATTTAGGATATGAATGAATGATAGCATCACTGTCCACCCAAACAATACTCTTACCTATATGCTTATCTAACATTTGGCCCATAAACTTAGCCTTAAATCTAGTATTAGCTTGCCAATCCCCTAAGTTTTTTACACCAACAATATCATAAGGTATTTTTAATTTATCTAAAGATGATTTAAGTTTTGCTGCTTCTTTTTCATACGGAGTATTAACTGTATAGTAAGAAACAATAATATAAGGTTTTTTATTATTTAGAACAGCAGTCTTTTTTAGAATATTATTTAGTTTGCTACTTTTTATTAATGATTCTAATGGAGATGTGGTTAA